>Ga0210405_10000194_pt1 | contig 87359 bp, 45 predicted proteins | sample IncBWH11MmetaG_FD_155492 | JGI IMG/M metagenome (GOLD analysis project Ga0210405, IMG submission 155492) | Forest soil microbial communities from Barre Woods Harvard Forest LTER site, Petersham, Massachusetts, United States - Inc-BW-H-11-M | ecosystem: Environmental > Terrestrial > Soil >... | reverse complement strand
AGACCGTCGCCAGGCCGAGGCCGGTGCCCTTGCCCGGTTCCTTGGTGGTGAAGAAGGGCTCGAAGATCCGGGCGCGCGTCTCGGCGTCCATGCCGCAGCCCGTGTCGCTCACCGAGAGCACCGCGTGGGGGCCGGTGTGCGCTTCCGGTCGGGATGCGACGTAGGAGGCGTCGAGCTCGGCATCGGCGGTCTCGATCAGCAGGATGCCGCCTTCGGGCATGGCGTCGCGGGCGTTGACCGCCAGGTTGACGATCACCTGATCGAGCTGGCCGCGGTCGACGACGACGACCCGGTCGGACGCCGCCCGCAACCGGATGGCCAGCTCGACGTCCTCGCCGAGCAGCCGCCCGAGCATGCCCTCGACTCCCGCCACCACCGTATTGAGGTCGAAGGCCCCCGGCGCCAGCGTCTGCCGGCGGCTGAAGGCGAGGAGCTGGCGCACCAGCTCCTCCGCCCGGTCGGCGGCCTTGCCGATCTCTTCGAGCGGGCGGCGCAGCTCGCCGTCCGCCAGCCGGTCCATGGCGATCTGGGTGTAACCCTGCACCACCGTCAGCAGGTTGTTGAAGTCGTGCGCGATGCCGCCGGCGAGCTGGCCGATCGCCTCCATCTTCTGCGCCTGTCGGAGCTGTGCCTCGAGGTGCCGGACCGCGGTGACGTCGGTGGCGATGGCGCAGAGCGCGAAGACCCGCCCCTCGGGGTCGAGCAGCGGGAACCGCACCGCGAGGCAGGTGCGGCGCTCGCCGCGGTGCGTGACCTCCTCCTCGTACTCGACCGCGGCGCCGGCCGCGAGCGCCTCCCGGTCGCGCGCCTGGACCAGGCCGGCGGCCTCCTCCGTCAGGACCTCGCGCGCTTGCCGGCCGATGATCTCGGCCCGGCCGACGCCGAGCCGCTCCAGGAAACGCTGATTGGCGAGCAGGAACCGCCCCTCGAGGTCGGTGGCGTAGATCTCCGCCGCCGCGCCGTCGACGATCGCCTGCAAGAGCTGCTGGTTGCGGCGCAGCGCCGCCTCGGCCCGCATCTGCTCGGTGACGTCGTCGACCACCGCGAGCAGCGTACGGCGGCCCGCCAAGGTCAGCCGATGGCTGGCCACCGCCACCTCGAGCAGCTCGCCCTGCTTGGTGTAGTGCCGGTGCCGGCCGGTCCGCATCTCGCCCTGCATGACCCGCGCGACGGCCTCCAGCATTTCCGGCACGTCCTCGGGCGGCCGGATGTCGCGCAGGCTCAGCTGCCGGAACTCCTCGCGGCTGTAGCCATAGCGCTGGATCGCCATCAGGTTGACCTCGAGGAAGCGCAACGTCTCGCCGTCCACCAGCCACATCGGGTGGGGCCCCTCCTCGAAGAGCAGGCGGTACCGTTCGGCGGCGATGCTCCGCTCCCGGCGCAGGCGCGCCTGCTCGAGCGCGTTGCGCACCGCCTGCGGCAGGCGCGCCAGGCGGTCCTTGAGCAGATAGTCGGTGGCCCCTTCGCGCACGCACTCGACCGCCGCCTCCTCGCCGATGGTGCCGCTGACCACGATCACCGGCACCTCCAGACCGCGGTCGCGGAGCGCCCGCAAGGCGCCGAGCGCGCCGTAGCCCGGCAGGTGGTAGTCGGCCAGGATCAGGTCGGGAGGCGCCGCCAGGGCGGCGAGGAATCCGGGCTCGGTGTCGGCCCGCTCGCAGCGGCAGTCGATCCCCGACCGCCGCAGCTCGCGGTTCAGCAGCTCGGCGTCGACGGGATCGTCCTCGAGCAACAGGATGCGGATGGAATCTGAATCACCCATCGGTGGTCACCGTTGTCGCACCGGCGGGGCGGTTGCACCCCGCCGGCACCAGGCCAAGGTCTACCGGACCACCGTCGCCCGCAAGTATCGGACGCTGAACGACATGGCGCTGCGGGACGGGACGAGAGCGCCCCGTCCGGAGGCGGGAGTCACGCGGTGCCGCCCTGGCGCCACGGCCCGACTCTAGCCGCCGGTGCCCGCGGGCACTATCAGACAATCGCCGATGATCTTGTAGTTGAGCGGATGACAGCCGGCGGCGGCGCGCCGGCGGCGACTCCTGGAGGCTGGAGGCGCCGCCGGCCTTGCGCCGCCGCGTCGCGACGGCTGCGGCCGCCGATTCCAGGCCGTGCCGCCGCGGCTTTCGCCGGCCTGGCGGTGGTTCAGGACGCGCTGGTGCCCGCGGGCGCCGCCTCGAGGCTCCGCTGCCAGCGCTCCATCACCTCGGCGGGAGGCTTGAAGTCCATCGACTGGCCGGTCTCGAGCAGCGACTTGAGGCTGGAAAGCAGCATCGGCCAGCCGCCGTAGACCTCCGTGCTGGCGCCCTCCCGGATCTGGTCGTGGGTGAGGGTCAGCCGGCAGACCTCGCCCTGCGGCGCGATCTCCCAGGTGATTCGCGAGGGACCCTCGGCTTGGATCTCGGCGCTCCACAGGGGGACCATCGTCTGGACCAGGCGGTGCGGCGGCTCGACCTCGAGGTTCTCGCCCTCGCCCAGGAGATGGCCGTCGGGGGTGCGCATCTCGAAACGCGAGCCCGGCGTGAACTCGGAGCTGACGACGGCCCCGAAGGAGTACTTGCTCCGGATCTCGCTGGTGGTGATCGCCTGCCACAGGCGTTCCGGCGTGGTGCGGATGTAGATCTCGAAAACTTTTTCCATGGTTCTCTCCTCGAGTCGTTGCTTGAGCCCACTCAGATGCGCGGCCCAAGGTTCGGCGTACTTGCTCACCCAGCGGTCGTGGACGAGCCGGATCGGGACCGGATTCAGGAAGTGCAGCTTCTCGCGGCCACGCCGCCTGGTGACCACGAGATTCGCCGCCGCGAGCACCCGAAGGTGCTTCATCACGCCGAACCGGGTCATCGGCAACCGCTGCTCGAGGGCGGTGAGCGTCTGCCCGTCCTGCTTGAAGAGCTCGTCGAGCAGCCTGCGGCGCGTCGGATCGGCGAGGGCCCTGAAGACCGCGTCCATGCCGAAGACAATACGTGACCCAATGGTCACATGTCAAGTGGCCGTTGCGAGGCGAGGCTCAGGCGCCCTGGCGGCGGTGAGGCTCAGGCACCCTGGCGGCGGATCAGGATGTCGCCGTTGACGGTCCGGAAGGCCAGCTCCGCCCCACCGCCAGCCACCCGCGCCCCGAAGTCCCCGCGCGCGCGATAGTGGTAGTGGGGGCGCGACGATTCGGCAGGCATCGTCGCCGGCGGCAGCTGCCGCTCGGTGTAGTCGAAATCGGTGTAGACCTCGCCGTTCAGGGTCTTGAAGCGCAGGTCGGCGGCGAGCCGCGGCTGGAAGGTGACCTCGATGCGTCCGTTCACCGTCTCGAAGGTGCAGGCGGCTGCGGGATTGCGGGCGAAGCTCGCCACCACCGGGCCGTTGACGGAACGTGCCTGGCCTGCCCCACCCATGCGCTCGAGCGTCACCGGGCCGTTGACGTTGCGGGCCGCGAAGCGGCCGTCGATCCCGGAGAGGCGCACCTCGCCATCGTTGACGGTGCCGGCGACGACCTCCACGTCTGCCGGCACCTCGAGATCGAAATCGAACTTCGCCTCGTAGCCCTGGCTTTCCCAGCCGCGGAAGCGGGAGCCGCGGTCGTCGTGCGAGCGGAACGGGCCATCCACGTAGAGCCGCAGCTTGCCGGGCGTCTCGGAGACCTCGAGACGCACCTCGCGCCGACCCGCCGCCAGCCTTTCCTCCGACCCGGCGCCCCAGGTCTCGTGGATGGCGAGCGTCACCGCGCCGCCGGCGCGCACCCCGCGCACCCGCACCGCGCCGCTGAAGTTGTCCACCTCGATCGTCCGGCCGCCGCCGGCCGCCGCGCCGAGCGTGAACGTCTTCCGGACGGTCTCGTCCTTGCGCACCGTCCAGTCGGCGCGTGCCGGCCCCGCCAGGGCCGTGGCCGCCAGCAGCATCGCCCCCGCCACCCTCGCGGCCCCCACCACCCCCGCGGCCCCCGCGGCCCCCGCGGCCATCGCCGAGGTCGCCGCGGTCGCCGCCGTCCCGCACCTGCAATTCCCAATCCTCCGCATGAGCAATACCTCCTTGCCACGGGTATACCGCGGCAGCGCGGCGAGGTTACCCGGGAGGCGGCGGCGGTCGTCCACGCGCCAACGGCGGCGGCGCGCCCGGCGGGACGACGGTACGAGGAGTGGTAGGATCCTGATCGTATCTTCGGAGCTGCTTTTTCTGACGTCCTGGCTTTCTGATCACGCCGGAGGGAAGTGAGGAAAGGCCATGCGCTGCCCTCGGTCCGCACTGTCCGTCCTGTACGCCGCGGTGATTCTCTGCGTGCTGCCACCCGTCCCGGGCGAGGCCGTCGCAAAGCTCCCGGACGCCATGGCGGCGCCGGCCGACGCCCTCTTTCCCTGTGTCCCGGATTCGGCAACCCTTTGCCTGAATCACCAGCGCTTCCAGGTCACAGCCAATTTCGCCGTGAGCAGCACCGATGCCGGGGAGGCTCAGGTCGTGCGCCTGACGGATGACACGGGTTATCTCTGGTTTTTCAGCTCCGACAACATCGAGATCGTCGTCAAGGTGCTCGACGGTTGCGCGATCAACGGGCACTATTGGGTGTTCGCGGGCGGCCTGACCAACGTCGACGAGTGCCTGCGGGTCGGGGCGGCGAGCCGGGGGTGATCGCCGCGTCGCTCAGCCGCCGGCGATGGCGACGCGCGCCGCGGCTTCGCCGATCAATCTCTGGTAGTAGGCAACGTCGGCCGCCGAGAGGTTGGGCGACAGCTGCCACGCATTCGAGACGCTGCCGTCTTCCGCCGTGACCTCGGCGTAGATGGCGACCATCGTCTCCTCACCGCTTACGCTCCGCCGTACCAGGAGATCGCCGACCGCCAGCGGTGTCGGCGTCACCATCGTGTCTTCTTCGTTGAGGTGGAGCGGGTACTCCTCCTCCGGGCGCTGCAACACCATGAGGCCGATGTCGTCCGAGATGCCCAGGCCGGTGTAGGGGTTGGTCTGGCCTTGCCGGTTCATCTGGAAGGTCCGCCCGGCGAGCGCCGGCGCGGTGGCCTCGGTGCGATCGTTCAGGTCCTGGCCGAGCGGGATCTCGGCCTGGCTCGCCCCCTGGGCGGTCATGACGTGGCGAATGGAATGCAGGCCGTGCTCCTGGATCTCGACGGCTACCAGACGGTGGAAGGAGGAGCCGGCGACGGCATCGGTGAACTGTCCGCGGAGCGCGGTCTCGTAGTCGAGCCCGAGGGCGGCGATGGCCTGGCCGGCGTCGAGGCCGAGCGTGTTGCGCTCGAGGCCCACGAAGCCGCGCACCGTGTTGGTGCTGACCACCACCAGCTTGCCATTCGAGCTGATGACCGTCCGCCCGTAGAGGAAACCGCCCACGTCGCCGTTCGGCACGAACTTGCGGACGATGGCCCCGGCGGTCATGTCCTGGTCCAGGACGGTGTGCATGTCGATCAGCGCCTGGATCTCGACCGCGGTGAGCGGCGGGCGCAGCGAGCCGTCGGGATTCAGCTTGCCGCTGTCGTCGAGCGGATTGGTGGAGGACGACTGCGGGTCGTGGCCGATCGTGCCGATGATCACCTCGATCTCCAGTTCCGGCAGGAAGCAGCGCAGCAGCACGATGGGCAGGATCGCCTGGCGCTGGGCGGCGCTGGGCAGCGGGGCGCCGTTGGCCGGGCAGGAGTCGGCCCGGGCGGCGCCCGCCGCCAGGACCGCGAGGAGCAGCAAGAGGGCGGCGGGTCTGGAGGCGACGGCCCTTAATTTTTGCATTCGCGATTGTTAACACAGTTCGCGGATGCATGACAAGCCAGGGTGAGTGGCGTTGGTGTCCTCCCTCGCCGTTGGTGATGGGGGGAGGGTCGGAGGCGGGGCACCGGTCCCGGCCGCCGGCGCGGTGGCTTGATTGGGCCGGCCCCACGGAGGGCAGGTGCCCCGCGGCACGCGGTCTCGCTTGGAGCCTAGCGGCGTCAGTCTTTCCTCAAGACGCGCCTTTTCTTCCTTGCAGGCTGGGCGGGATCGGATCCCGGCGAGCCGCGCCTGGAAGCTCGGCTGCCGCCGGCGGAATGCCCCCGGGGCTGGCGAAGTAACCTGAGACGTCCACCAGCAGGTGCACGGTGCCGAGCAGGTTCGCCGTGGCCGCCAGCCGCGCCGTGCCGTCCGTCGACAGCGGCAGCACGCCGCCATTGGCCAGCGTCGCGCCGGCGCCGAAGTTGATCCACGACACGGTCGGGTGGGCGAAGTCCGACGGATAGACCGCGACATAGCCGGCGGCAGTCGGCCCGACCACCGTGACGTTTGCCGCCACCGCCCGCGCCCCCATCGGCACGCCGCAGACGCCGCCGACGGCGATCAGCAGCGGCAGCCCCAGCCCCACCAGTGGCTGGCTCGTGAGGCGGGTGTCGAGAGCCCGGCAGGGCGTCACGGTGAAGAACTGCGTCGAGCTCGCCGGCACCACGGTGAAGGTTGCGGAGCTGGTCGCCGTGCCGGCGGCGTTGCCGACGGTCAAGCTGGCGGTGTAGGTCCCCGGCGGCGCGCCGGTCGTGGGCCAGGTCACGTCGGCGCCGAGGAGCGTAGCGACGACCACGCTGCCGCTCAGCACCTGCCAGGTATAGGACAGCGGCGGCGCGCCGCTCGCCGAGGCGTCGAGCAGCAAGCTCTGCCCCTGCTCGAGCTGGGCAGGGGTCACCGAGAAGGTGCTCACCGCCGGGCGTGGATCGAGCACCATCACGGTGTTGGTGGTCGACGTGCACCCGGCCGCGTTGCAGGCCGTGAGGGTGACGGTCTGCGGACCCGGAACGGTGAAGATGATCGCCGGGTTCTGCGCGCTCGAGCTGCCGACCTGCCTCGCCTGCGCCCGTGTCGTGCCGCCGATGAGCGCCAAGCCGGCGAACACTGCCAGCCACCTTCGCATCTTCAACGCCGTCGATCCTCCGGGGAGTGCCAAGGAGATCCCGTCAAGGAGGCCATCGCACGGCGCCAGTCGCCGGCGCGGATGCCGGAGAAGTCGCTGACGTCTCGCCGTGGCAAAGCCCTGCCGGCCTCGTCAACAGAGTCACATGAAAGGACTATCCTGGCGCGAGTTTAGCCGCTGCATCAGGAGATTGTCAAACGCAAAGAACCGGGCCGCCCGCGCGGCTCGCCCGCGGGCGATCTGGCGTCGCCCGAGAAAGCCTCCGCAAAGGCCCCCGCGACCGGCCGGCGAGCGGTGCCGGACCAGGCCGGCTTCTACCCTGCCCCCCTTTATGAATTTATTTTACGCTGTGCGACACTCGGCGGTACGAAGTTGAACCGCTGCTCCAACGAGGAGGATGTACAGATGATGAGATCGGCGTTACTGGCAACGATGGTCCTGCTCTCGACGTTCGGCGTGGCGACCGTGTCGGACAGCGCGCGGGCGCGCCAGGACCAGGCATTCCTGAACGACCTGGCGCAACCGGCGGGACAGCTGACGGCCCGGATCTGCTCGGCGTCCGAGCTGGCGGCGCCGGCGATCGCGCGTACTTGCGTGGGCTCGTTCTGCCTCCGCGACTCCGACTGCGCTTCCTGTCCCGGTGGCCTGAGCGCCTGGTATTGCAGCTCCTCGCACCGGTGCACTCCCTTCTAGACCGCGCGTGCGCCGAGTCTCCCCCTTGGTATTCGCATCTGCACGCGCGCACCGCGGCGGCGCATGCAGGCTCACGGGTGGGACGGCGTCGGGCAGCCGTTCACCTCGCAATGAAACCGATGGCCGCGACAAGGAGATCCATTCATGAAGAAGGCGAAGAGGTTGCTGTTGAACCGCGAAACGCTGCGGAGCCTGGCCGCACCCGCCGAGCTGCTGGAGGCGGCAGGCGGAGTGACCACGCCGGCCACCGTCTGCGTGCAATCCATCTGTATTCAAACCTGCAAGTTCTGCACGGCACACATCTGCACCCAGTGATCCGCAACTGAAGAGTCTCACGCGCCGCCGCGCTCCATGGTGCGCGGCGGCGCGTGGCAGGCCGCCAAGCTCAGGCGCCCAACCGGCGCCCGCCAGGAGACGATCGCGATCAGCAGGCCGACCAGGAATCCACGCCCGAAGGTGAGTTTCCCGGCGTTCACGTGCTCGCTCCTTCGCCAAGTGGACGGCCTGGGTGCGGCGCTTCGCCCCGAGCTTGTCGAAGAGGCGGCGCGAGTGGGTCTTCACCGTGTTCTCGCTGACGGAGAGCCGCTCGCCGATCTCGCGGTTGCTCAGGCCGGCGGCGATCAGGCCGAGGATCTCCATCTCGCGGGGCGTGATGGCGAGCGCGCGCTGACGCTCGGCGTCGGCGACGAAGGGTGCGCCAGACGCGCTCCCCCTACCGGTGGCTGCGGGCGCGGAAGCGCGGCGGTCGAGCTTCGACCCCAGCCAGATGCCGAGTCCGCATCCGTTGTTGCTTACGTAATGTGCAATGACATATCGCCTAAGCGTCGCGAATCAACTGATGCGTGCGCCCCATTACGAGCCTCATCAGTAACTTCCTAAGTGAAAGACTCCAAATCGCCTGCTGTCCCGCAGTATCAGAATCTTGCGGTCGAGGTTGTAATAGCCGTCCTCGGAGACGGTCTCCGTCACTCGATATACATTTTGATCATACATTATGACAACGCGCGTGATCTTATATTCCTTCATTGTGCACTCGACGCTAGAACCATCAGGCGCGTGGCATAGGCTGTGCCTTCTTGACTCTGTGACCCTTGGCGGCTCAAATCGCTTGCCAAGATGCGGAACAAGAGTCGTCTCCCACGGCTCCTGGGTGGACCCTGATCGCACCTCGCAAATCCCCTCCAGAGCGAACATCGTATAGCTCTCGCTGGTTGAAAAAAAGCGCACGAACTCCAGTGCGCGTTCCGAGGAATCTAGCTTGACCTTGCCCAGAAGGTTCAGTGGTGAATCCAGCAGTACCGGTAACCCGCCGCATCTTAACCAAACGCCCCAAAGCAGCGTGGATGAAAAGCCGACCCATCGCTTTTCGAGCGTACAGCCAGGCGTTAGCGACGACAGCGCTAGACTGCTTGACTGGGTATCAGCCGGTGTCTCCGGAACGACTGCTCCGGCCCATGATGCAGTAGCCAGCCACATGAAGCTAAGGAAAAGTAATCGCCTCATTGACAGGCCCATGCGCTGCTGGGGCAGCCCCCGAACGATTGCGAGTCTCTTTGAAGCTGATGCTGTCGGCTGACTATCTCGGCAATCACTTGTCCACCTGCACCTTGTTTTTTAGCCTTCTCTAGGCAGCAGTATTCGACGTGATAGCCGGCGCACTCGAGATCCCTCTGGTCGGCTCTTGTCATCCTGAAATTACAGTCGCCCTTGTCCTTACCCTGGCATTCGCAGCTGTGATGATCCGTAAACCAGCGGAGATGGTCCTCTTCATGTCGGCGGATGCAGTCGCGAATGGTTTGGTTGCCACCGGGTCGCCCCTCACAGATCGTAAAGCCTCCAGACCCATCACAGCAGATATAGGCGGCGGATCCACCTGCGTGTTTGCAGGCGAGCCCATAGGCATCAACGTTGATCTCTGGATTGCCAGCGGCGTAGAGGTATAAGTTGGCGCTTTCAGCTAGGCCGAGAGGATCAGGCTCCGCGTAGCGGCCTGTAGCAGACTCATACCAGCGGAAAATATTATAACTGCGCGACGTCAGTCCATTGACGCCGGCCGCCAACTGTTCGGCCTCCTGCCCGGGAAGCCTGAGAGGCTGGTGCTGGTCGGGCGAACGGAGGCCGAAGATCCCGCCGTAAGGCTCATATTCCGCCCGCCAACTGGCAGATTGGACTGCGCTGGTCTGAAGGATGGGCGTGCCGACATGATCCGCAAAGGTCCAAGAGGTTGCCCCAGTGGTCTCGCTCTGGGCGACTGGACGGCCGGCGAACCAGAAGTATTCGCTGAGGATTGCCGGGCTGGCACTGGTCGTCAGCTCAGTCTCGGCGAGCAAGTGCATCTCGGGGCTGTAGAAGAAGAAGCGGTGGTTGCCGGTGGCCACGGCGGCTGGGGCGGCTGGCTGGCCGGACGCGAGTCCCGTGATCACTTCGCCAGCGCCGGTCTGGGTGAGCGAGGAATTCTCTCCGCCTGGGGCGTGGCGACGTGATGCGGCATGCGGAAAGAGGCTGGCCCCGTCCTGAATGACAGCCGCGACCGTGCCGAAGCCGGGGTGCCCCGGGTCCGAGCCGTAGGGCGAGGCGGGATCGACCTGGAGGACCACTAGTGCGGCGACGTTGCCGTAGATCGTGCTCCCCTGCTTGGCGATGCTAGTCGACACGATGACGCCAATATACGCCGGAAGCGTCGCCGGGGGCTTGCCGTTACCGGGCTTCGAGGTCCAGCAGGAGGAATCGAGCAGCGGGCTGCCGGTGGTGTGGGCGGTCGGCTCGCAGAGGCCGATGGGCGTCGCCGCCGGGATGGCGTAGCCCTTGAAGCTCGGATTGGCCTGGTAGTCTCCGCCGGTGACCTGGCTGGCCCACTGGCTGCCCCAGAAGTTGACGTACTGGCCGAGGGCCAGGCCCGGGGTGTTGCCGCCCCAGATCACGAAGGAGGCCGCCTGATAGACGACGACCGGCGCGGTGGTCGCGGCCGGTAGCTCGCCGGTGTCGCCGGCGAACGCGACTTGCAGCAGCGCCGGGCCGGTGGGGACGCTCGCCGGCAGGGTGAGGCTGGCGGTTGCGGTGCCGGTGGCGTCGGTCGTGCCGGAGGCGGTGACCGAGCCGAAGCTGAAGGTCACCGTCTTGCCGGCAAGCGGTGCGTGGCTCTGCGCGTCGGTCAGCACGGCAGTGACGGTCTGCGGCTGGCCGTTGGCGACGGCGGGCGGACCGGTATAAATCAGCGCCGTGTCGTCGCGGTGGATCGCCACCAGCACCGAGGCGGCCGAGCCGCCGTAGCCGACGCTGCCGGGGAAGACGATGCTCAGCGGCACCGCGCCCTGGTTCATCGTCGGCGTGACGGTGACCATGGCGGTGCCGGTTGCGTCGGTCATTCCCGTCAAGGTCTGCGCCCCGAAGGTGAAGCTGAGCGTCTGGCCGGCTAGCGTCTGGCCGGTCGTCGCCAGCGTGAGGCGGGCTGCGAGCGTCAGCGGGTCGCCGTAGTCGCCGAACGACGGGCCGGTGTAGACGACCGCGGTGGGCACCGCCGTCCAGGCGATCGTCGCCGGGTTCGAGGTCAGCATGCCTCCGCCCTGGCTGGTCGTGGCCTGGACGAGGTCCGAGCCTTGGTTCAAGCCGGTGAGGCTGAAGGCCGCGACCCCGGCGGCGTTGGTCGTCGCCATGCCGGTGGTGCCGGCGTCGGGGCCGCTGGTGACGGTGAAGGTGACGGCCTGGTTGGCGATCGGCTGCTGGTTGCCGCCGAGCAGAGTCGCGGTGAGCGCCGCCGCGGACCCCACCGGTAGGTTCTGCGAGAGCGGCGCCAGGGCGAAGCCCGCGGTCGAGCTCGCGGTCCAGATGGCGATGACTGGCGAGGCGGCGAGCGTGTTGCCTCCCTGCAGGCCGATGCTGGCCGTCAACGTGTCGGTGCCAGCGGTGGCGCTGGTGTAGCTGTAGAGGGTCTGGCCACTGGCGTCGGTCGTCTGCTGCGCGGTCCGACCGGCGTTGGGGCCGCTGGCGACCTGGAAGGTGACGGTCAGGCCGGCGACCGGCTGGTTGGAGGCATCGGTGGCGAGCAGGGTGGCGTTGTACGGCGTGCCCACCGCTTGGGTGGCGCCGGGCGGGGTGAGGGCGAGTTGCACGGTGGGCAGCCAGAGGGCGGTCACCGAGCTCGACTGGATGAGGTCTCCGCTCGCGTTGGTGATCGAGGCGGAGAGCGTGTCGGTCCCCGTCGTCGTGCCGGTGTAGGTGAAGGTGGCGAGGCCGTTGGCGTCGGTCACCGCCTGGGCGGTCAGCCCGGCGTTCGGCCCCGAGGCCACCGTGAAGAGGACTGTGACGCCGACGAGCGCTGAGCCACCGGCGTCGGTGGCCGCCGCGGTCGCCGTGTAGAGGGCGCCGAGCGGGTTGGTGGCCGCGGCCGGCAGCAGCGCGAGCTGCCCCGGGCTGGTGCTCGCGCTGCCGCCGATCGCCCGCCACTGCAACGACTCGTTGGCGAAACCGCAGGCGCCCCGGTCGTAGCCGAAGGTGTCGATGATGTGGGCGGTGTCGAGGAAGCTTACCGACCGGCCGCCGATGGTGACCGTGATCTTGGGGATCTCGGGATCGTCCGGCAGGTTCTGGAAGCAGTCGAAGATCGGGTAGTCGCTGGTGTCGAAGTTGATGAAGGCGGTCTGGGTCAGGATCGCCGAGCCGTGGGCCGGGATCGCGAAGCTCCCCCAGTAGTTGAACACCGGCGGCACCGGCTGGCGCGGGTCGACGACCCGGATCACCTTGCGCTGCAGGTCCACCACCACGCCGTCGACGGCGATGGGACTGTCGGTGGGATTGTCCAGGCGCACCGCCCCGGCGTCGAAGGGCGGCGCGCCGCCGATGAACAGGACGTTCGTATCGCCTTGCCAGGGGACCGGGAAGGCGGGGTGCGGACGCGAGTTGTCGGCGTAGCCCACGAACAAAGAGAGGTCGAAGGGCGACTGCCAGACGATTGTCGCGGGGTTGGAGGTGAGCGTCGCACCCACGGCGTTGGTGAAGCTCGCCTGTACCGTGTCGGTCCCCACCACGGTGCTGCCGTAGCTGAACGGCACCCGCCCCGTGGCATCGGTCACTGCCTGGCCGCTCGTCCCGCGGCTGGGGCCGGCCGTGACGCTGAACCGGACAGTGACGTTGGGCAGCGGCTGGCCGCTCGCGTCGGTCAGCACGGCGGTCAGGGTGGCGGCGGTCCCTGCTTGGGCGGCACTGCTCGCCGGCAGCAGTTGGAAGGCGCCGCTGCCCTGGACGCCGGTCGTGCCGATCAGCCGCCAGGGGAGCGATTCGTTGCCGTCGGCGATGCAGTAGTAGCTGTCGGCGCCGCCGGTGTCGAGGACGTGGGCGGTGTCGAAGTAGTCGGTCGCTACCCCGCCCATAGTGACCGTCACCTTGGGCACCCGCGGATCGTTGGGAGAGACGGTCTGGCCGCAGCCGACGATCGGGTAGTCGCTGGTGTCGAAGTCCGGGAAGGTCTGCTGGGTGAGGATCACCGTGCCGTGGGCGGGGACGGTGAAGCTCCCCCAGAGGTTGAACACCGGCGGCGGCAGGAACCCCGACGTGTTGGGCCGCTCGAGGTCGACGATGACGTTGTCGACCGCGAGCGGCTGGCCGGTGGCGTTGTCGAGCCGCACGGCGCCGGCATCGAAGAACGGGCCGGCGCCGCCCAGGAACACGGTGTTGGGCGAGCCCAGCCAGGGGATCGGGAAAGCGCCGCTCGGCCGCAGGCTGTCGGCGTAGCCGACGTAGACCGCCAGCGCCTGCTGCGACAGCGCGATCGTGCCGGCCGAGAGAGTCGCGCCCGCCGCCAGCGTCAGGAGTCCGGTGGTGGCGGTCAGGAAGCCGGCCGCCGAGACGGTGAGCTGGTAGGTGCCCGCGCTCTGGATCAGGCTGAAGCGGCCGTTGGCGTCGGTGGTCGTCGCGTTGAGGGTGCCAATGATCGCGACGGCGGCGCCAGCGACCGGTGCGCCGCCGTTGGCTGCGACGACGGTGCCGGTGATGGTGCCCAGGGGATCGAGGGTCAGGGTGCCGAAGCTGAAGACCGCTCCCGGTCCGAGGTTGACCGCCGAGGTGGTGCGGCTGCCAAAGCCGGGCGCGGTCACCGTGACGGTGTAGGTCGTGGGGGGTAGCTGGAAGGTGAAGTTGCCCGAGGCGTCGGTCGTGGCGGTGAAGGTCGACGCCGGGGCGGCACCTTGCGCCGGGCGTTGCGCGTGCGCTGGGCGTGCCTGGCCGGGCCGGCTCCCGGCGGGCGCAGCGTGCGGCGCGGCGCCGCCGAGCGACGTCGCGGTGACGCTGGCCCCGGCGATCGGGGCGCCGCCGGCCGAGCTCGTCACACGGCCGCTCAGCGTCGCCGGGTTGGCGACCAGGGTGATCGTGCCGAGCGGATGGGTGGTACCCGCGGCCAGGGCGAACGATGGCAGGGTCTGGGAGGCGTAGCCCGCCGCCGTGACCGTCGGGGTGTAGGTTCCGGCCGGCTCGGTGAGCGTGAAGTTGCCGGAGGCCTCGGCGAAGGTCGTGTCGCCGTTCTCGGCCAGCGAGACCGCGGCGCCGGCGAGCGGCGAACCGGTCTGGGCGTCCGCCACCGTGCCGGTGACCATGCCCGGCGCCGGTTGCAGGCGGATCGTCCCGGCGGCGAAGCTGCCGCCGGCGGCGAGAGTGAAGGGGGTCGTCGTCGCCGGCAGATAGCCGAAATTCGACGCGGTCAGCGTGTAGACCCCTGCCGGCGCGGTGAGGTTGAAGTTGCCGCCGCCGTCGGTCACCGTGGCGTTGCCACTGCCGGTGAGCTGGACCGTCGCACCGGCGAGCGGCTGGCCGTTCTGGTCCGTGACCGTGCCGGTGATGGTGCCGAAGGCGGCCGTCACCGCGAGCGCCACCCGCACGCCGCGGCCGTCGTAGGTATAGGCCAGGCCGTCGCCGGCGGCGAGGAGATTCCGCGCCGAGTAGGTCAGGGCGCCGCTGCCGACCGTCACCTCGTTGCCGGCGGGGTCGTAGGTGACGACCCGCGAGACGCCGTTCTCGACCACCGAGGAGAGGGTGGGCAGCGTGCCGTTGTAGCTGAAGGCCGCGGTGCGCGACGTGCCCAGGGAGAGCGCGGTCATGTTGCCCATCGCGTCGTACTGGTAGCTGCCCGGCCCCCAGAGCGAGGTGCCAGTCGCCGCGCCGGTCAGGCGGAAGAGGTCGTCGTAGGTGAAGTCGCGGTTGAAGCTCGCATCCAGCGCGTCGTGGATGGAGGTGATGTTGCCGACCGGATCCTCGCCGTAGAGGTAGTCGGCGATGGGCGCGGCGCTGCCATCGAGCCGGTTCTCGACCGGCCGGTAGCGCAGGTCGTAACTCCGCGTCTGGGTGGTGCCGTTGCCGAAGACGAGCTGCGCCTCCGGACCGAAGGGCAGGTAGCTGGCCGAGGCGACGTAGGTGGTCGTGCTGGACGCCGCCGAGAACGGCCGATCGGCGAAGTCGAAGCCATAGGCGACCTGGCGGCCGGAGGGATAGGTCATGGCGCTGCGGTTGCCGTTGGCGTCGTACTGATACGCCGTGCCATAGACGCTGCCGAGGATGGTGCGGGCCTCCGACTTGAGCAGCCCGCGCCGCTCGTACGCGTAGGTAGTTGCCCCCGAGGGATCGGTCATCATGGCGAGGCGCCCCCTGCCGAAGCTGCCTGCCGCCGCGCTGTCGTAGCTATAGGTGGCGGTCTCGGTCGCCGCTCCGGCGAGTCGCGAGGTGCTGGTCAGCAGGCGGTTCGAGGCGTCGTAGGTCCGCGAAGTCGCCGCGCCGCGGGCGTCGGTCGTCGCGACCAGGTTGCCGGCCGGGTCGTACTGATAGGTCGTCGTGCCGGTAACCGGCGAGTCCTGGCGCTCGAGCCTCCGGAAGTCGTCGTAGCGATAGCTCGTCGTGTTGCCGTTCGGGTCGGTGACCGACACCAGGTTGTCCATCACGTCATACGCATAGGCCGTCGTCGCCGAGCCGCCGGGAGCAGTCGCGAGCGTCTGCCGGACGGCGGTCATGCGCAGCAGCGCGTCATAGCTATAGCTTGTGTTCGGGCTCGCGTGGTCTTCGTCCTGGACCGTCGAGAGCTGGCCGTCGAGGTCATAGGTGTTGAAGGTCCGCGCGCCGGCCGGCACCGGATGGAGCACTCCGGCCAGGCGGTTGTAGATGTCGTAGGCAAAGCTCTCGCTGCGTTGCGTCGTCCAGGAGGCGCAGGCGGACGCAGGTCCGCCGCAGCCCTGGTCCTCCTCCGTCACCTTGTCGCCGATCACGTTCAGCGTCAGGCGGTGCCGCTCGAGCTGGTTGCCGCCGGCGTCGAGCCGGATCGTGTCGAGCAGCCGGTTGGTGCCGTCCTCGTAGCCGTAGGCCATGCCGTTGCCGCGCGGCAGGACCGCCTTGACCAGCCGGTCGCGGCCGTCGAAGGTGAAGGTCGTCGTGTAGTCGCTCCCCTCGCCGGCGACGCCGGGGACGGCCCGCGACGTGCTGGCGACGATGCGGCCCCTGGCGTCGGTCTGCCGCGCGGTAACGACGCCGTTGGGGTCCACCGCGGTCAACGCGGTCCCGAAATCGTCGTAGTTGTCGAACGTCGCGACGTTGCCGCTGGGGTCGGTCACCGATTGCAGGCGGCCGCGGCGGTCTGGCGTGGCGTCGGTGTCGGCGTAGTAGCCCTGGGTCGTCACCTGCACCAGGTCGGTGCGGGGACCCGCGGTCGAGAGCAGACGATGCCGGGCGTCGAACGTCCGCGTCGTAGTGTAGACGGTCGGCGCGGCGTCGCCAGCCAGAAGGTATCCTGCCTCGGCCGCGGTGAGCACCGTCTCGGGCGTGCCCGAGGCGTTCCAAGCGAAGGTCGTCACCTTCTCCGATCCAGGCTTCGCCGCCGACGGTTCGTCCACCTCGGTCCGGAAGTTCGGCCAAGGGGCGTAGCCGTAGAGGTAGGTCGTCGTGCGCTGCTGCGCGGTCCCCACGGCCTCGATCATCGCGGTGACGTTGCCGTCGCCGTTGTAGGCGTACTGCGTCACGTTCCCGTTGCCGTCGGTCCGGGAGGCGACGTGGTTGTCGGGGGTATAGGTGAAGTGCTGGTCGTCGCTCGTCGCGCCGCCGCAGGTGGGGCAGTCGCCGAGGATCTCGGTCGGCAGGTAGCGGCCCTTGCCGTAGGTCAGCGTGAAGACCGACACCTGGCTGGTCACGCCGTCGATCGCGTGGGTGACCCGCGTCTCGCCCGCCGCGGGGGTCGCGTACTCGAAGGTGACCAGGTTGCGCCCACTCTCCGAGACCGAGGTCACGCCGCGGTCCAGACCGTCGTAGCCGTGGCCTTCGAGGAGGAACCCGGCCTCGTCCCGCTCCTCGCTCAGCAGCCGCACGACGCCCAGGCGGTCAGCGACGTAGCCGAACGTCCGCCACGGCTGGCTGCCCGTGTGCAGGGGATCGAAAATCTGCGTCAGCTCCGCGCCTTGGTAGACCAGCCGCCAGATCTCGCCGCCAGGCAGCGTGATCTGCGCCAGCTGCGAACCGTTGTAGGCGAGTTGGACCTGGCGCCCTTCGGCATCGGTCACGCTCACCAGGTTGCCCGCCGCGTCGTAGCCGCCCAGGAGCGAATTGCCCCAGCGGTCTGTCGTCGCGAGCCAGTTGCCGGTCGTGAGGTCGAACGCCGTCGTCGTGCCGTCGAGGTCGGTGAGCTGGTACTGGCTTCCGACCGTCACCACCCGGCCGCGCAGCTCGCCTGGGCTCAAGGCGGTCCACGAGCCGTCGGCCTGTCTGGCGTACTCCGACTCGAAGCCCTCGGGGGTGATGTGGTAGAGGATCGAGGCCACCGCGTCGACCGGGCGCAGGGTCTGGGCGTAGGGATGGGTCCAGCCCAGCCCGACGACCGAGGAGACCAGTCCCGGGAAACGTGGCGGTTCGGAATGGAAAATCAGGCCGAAGCCGAGCTGCAGCGGCGACTGCGCCAGGGTGAAGAGGGGCACGGTGACCATGACGTCGCCGGACCCCGCGTTGATCGGCATCCCCGCGCCCGACCCCGCTCCGCCATCCCCGGCTGCGCACTGCCGCCGGTCGGTGGGGCAGGGCGCATGAGCCCCCAGGTCGAGAGGCACTGGCGTGATCAACGTGCAGAATGCCGGCACCGGCGCCGGCGGGCAGGTTGGACAGGTACCGCAGCTGATCAGGTTCAAGGTGTAGGTGGCGGGCACGCCGCACTGCACGCTGCCGGTCACCGTCACCGTTCCGAAGTCGGCCTGCAGCTCCGCGCCGGCGTAACCGCACTCGCCTTGCAGCGATTTGGTGCCGGTGCGCAGGTCCACCTCCTCGAAGCTGTACCCGAGATTGAAATACGGCGCGTTGACGTGATTGCCAGGGAAATGCATGCCGACGGTGACGCTCATGCCGCAGCTCGTGGCATTGGGATCGCACCCCGGGTCCGGCGTATAGGTCGGCCCCGAGGTCACGACCGGCTGCTGACAGGCGAAGCTCGAGCCCGCGCACAGCGCCGGGTTCTCCGCGTCATTGCCGCTCGCGCCGTAGGTGATATTGGAGCCCTGGCACACGGCTCCCACCTGCGCGTGCAGCGCCGCGCCGCCACTCGCCCAGCCGCCGAGCGCCATGGCAAGACCGACCACCATCGATGGGAACCGCCGCCGAACCGATGTGACCATGCAGACCTCCCCTGAGCGCGTTCCTCTTGCCACTGCGTCCTTCGCACCATGGCCGGATGCTTGCCTCCAGAATACCTCTCAGGAGTATAGGGAGGGTTGAATTGCCTTGTCAATCAAGTGCTGTACATGACCTTCGCAGGTGGGGCCGTTTGCTCGCGCGGGTCGGCGTACTCCAGGAACAGCTCGACAGCTTCCTTGAGGTTCGCCGTGGCTGGCACAGATGGAAAGGTTTTTACGGCGGGCGGGTGGCGATCACGTAGGTCCGCTCGGCGAGCTCGGGCAGCGCCAGATCGCGGGTGCCGTCGCACACCCGCGTGCCGGCGAAGCCGGCGCCGGCAAGGGCGGCGCGCAGCACGGCCTCCGTGTGGTTCGTCTCCCGCCAACGGCCGTTCCAGCGCTGCCAGCCGTCGCCGCCGCGGTAGAAGATGGTGGTCGTGGTGTCAGTGTAGCTGCCGCCTTCCGGGTAGGATTCACGCTCGACCATCGCCAGGTCGTCGGCGAGGAAGGGGTAGACCCGGTCGCCGTCGAGCACGCCCGGCAGGATGACCTCGCACAGCAAGCGGCCTCCCGGACGCAGCGCGCGGTGGACGTTGGCGAAGGTCGCGGCGAGATCGCCGGCCGTCGCCAGGTGGCTGATGCTGGCAATCGACAGGCAGGCGTCATGCACCGGCGGCAGGTCCAACCGGCGCATGTCCCCGGCCACGAAGCGACCACCCGGCGCATTGACGGCGGCATGCGCGAGCATCTCCTCCGACAGGTCGATGCCGGTCACCGCGAAGCCGCGGGCGAGCAGCTCCCGGGCGACGTGGCCGGTGCCGCAACCCAGCTCGAGCAGGTGCGCGCCGGCCGGCAGGCCGGGGAACAGCAACGCTTCGCAGGCGGCCATCACCCGCGCCACCTGACCCGCGCCCGCCAGCCGGTTGTAGACGTCGGCCCAGAGAGCCGGATAGCCGGTCGCACCGGCCGCATCGTTCATCCCGGAACCTCCCCGCCGCCCGGAATCGGCGCCTTTTCGGCCACGAAGAAAGTGCGGCCCGCGAGGTCGGGGCAGCCGAGGTCGCGCACCGCGCTCAGCACGCGGATGCCGCGGAAACCCGCTTCGACCAGCGCGCTTTCGATCCCCGCCGCCGTGTAGAGCTGCTGGCAGTCGGTGATGTCGCAACGCTGCCAGCCGCCGTCCTGGAGGTGGAAGAGGGTGACGTCGGCGCTCAGGCGGGCCGCCGCCGCGTCGAAGCGCTCGCGCCAGAGCTCCACGAACTCGTCGTCGACCAGCGCCTGCAAGGGCCGGTCGCGACCCTCGAACTCGCTGTCGAGCAGGCAGTCGAAGCAGAAGCGCCCACCCGGGATGAGAGCGCTGTGAACGTTCGCCAGCATGCCGGCGACCTCCGCCAGGGTCGGCAGCTCGTTGAGGGCGCCGGCGGTCGAGAGCGCGCCCGCGAACACCGGCGGCAACCGGAACCGGCGCGCATCCGCCCGCAGCAGGCGGCATCCCGGTGCGTTGACGCGCGCCAGCCCGAGCATGTCGGCGTCGATGTCGAGAGCCGTCACCGCGAAGCCGCGCTCGGCCACGGCCTGTGAGATCCACGCCGGTCCGCAACCGACGTCCAGCACGCCGGCCCCAGCCGGCAGGTGCCGCAGCAGCAACGACTCGAGCACCGGCAGCATCAGGTCGCGAATTCGGCGCCCCCAGCGCCGGTCGTAGAGACGGGCGAATGGGCCATAGGGCGAGGTCCAGCCCGATTGCGGTGCCGGATCCGATTCATTCATAGATAGACTTTAGCATAAGGTAATCTTGGTGCTATAGTGTTGTCTTCTGCAATGGGAATGTGAAAATAGATGCCCCCCCTATGCACACCGCTCTCCTTTGCGCAGCAGGAGGTGTGCTCGCCCGGCTTCCCGCCGCCGGAGAGCCCGGGCCATCACCTGCAAGTGGCGGTTCGCCTCCTCGGCCGGCTGCACCATGCGGCGGCGGAACGAACGCTGCAGGCGCTGGTCTCCCGCCACGAGGCCTTGCGCACCTCGTTCCCGATCCGCTACGGCCGCCGGGTGCAGGAGATCGACGAGCCGGCAGACCCCGCGCACCTCGCGATCCCCGCGCACCCCGGTCTTCACCTCCTCGATCTGGCGGCGCTGCCGCCGGACCGGCGGGACGCGGAGGTGCGGCGCATCACCCGGGCGACGGCCCGGCAGCCCTTCGACCTCGTGCGGCAACCGCTGCTGCGCGCCCATCTGGTCCGCCGCACGGCGGACGACCACCTGCTGCTGCTGACCGCCCATGCGGCGATCGCCGACCGGCGGTCGACCGAGCTGCTGCGCGCCGAGTGGGTGGCGCTGTACGCGGCGCGGCGGGAGGGCCGCCTGCCGGCGCTGCCGCCGGCGCCAGGCTATGCCGCCTTCGCCGCCTGGCAGCGGCGATGGCTGAGCGGCGCGGCAGCGGCGGGCGAGCTGGCCGGGTGGCGTGCCCGCCTGGGCGCCGAGCTGCCGATCCTCGAGCTGCCCACCGACCGCCCGCGGGGCGCCGCCCCGGCCTGCGACGGCGCGGTCGAGCTCTGCCATCTGCCCTCGCGGCTCGTCGCGTCGCTGCGCCAGCTCGGCGGCGCCCAGGGCGCGCCCCTGTTCACGACCCTCCTGGCCGGCCTGCAGGTGCTCCTGAGCCGGTCCTGCGGTCAGCCCGAGGTGCCGCTCGGCACACTCGTCGCCGGCCGCCCCAGCCCGGAGCTCGACGCCGCCGTCGGCCCGTTCGAGAACCTGCTGCTCCTCCCGGGGCGCGTCGCCGGCGGCGGTTTCCGCGACCAGCTGCGGCGGGCCAACGACCTGTGCCGCGAGGCCTTCAGCCATCAGCGCCTGCCGTTTGCACAGGTGGTCGAGGAGCTGCGGGCGCGGGATCGACGCGGCACGATGCCGCTGGTGCAGGTGATCGTCGCGCCGCGGCCGGCTCCGCCCCCGCTCGCCGCGGTGCCGGGGCTGCGGCTCGAAATCCCGCCGCTGGACGCGGCGACGGTCAGGGCCGAGCTGGAGCTGCGCTGCGACGACGTCGACCGCGAAGGCGGTCTGGCGGCGGCGATGTCCTACGCCACCCCGCTCTTCGACGCGGTGAGCGTCCGCCGTCTGCTGGTCCACCTGCAGACGCTCCTCGCCGCCGCCGCGGCGGCCCCCGATCGTCCCCTTGGACAGCTGCCGCTGCTGTCGCCGGGCGAGGCCCAACAGGCGCTGCGCGAGTGGAACGACACCGCCGGCGGGCACCCGGCGGGCCGCTGTGTCCACGAGCTCTTCGCCGCCGTCGCGGCGCGCCGGCCCGACGCGGTCGCCGCCTGCTGCGACGACGGCGCGCTCACCTACGGCGCGCTCGACCGCCGCGCCGAGCGGCTCGCCCGCCGGCTGGCCGCGCTCGGGATCGGGCCCGAGATCCGGGTCGGGCTGTGCGTCGGGCATACCTTCGACCTCGCGGTCGGCTGGCTCGGCATCCTCGAGGCCGGCGGCGTCTGCCTGCCCCTCGACCCGGCGCTGCCGCCGGACCGGATCGCCTTCCTGCTGCGCGACGCGGCAGCCGCGGCGATCGTCACCACCTCCCGCCTCGCCGACCGCCTGCCTGCCATCCAGGCAACCCTGCCGGGGACGATCCCGACGTCGCGGACGGCGGGGACCCTGCGGACGGTGTGGCTCGACGACCTCGACGACCTCGACGACCTCGATGACCTCGACGAGGCGATCGCCGGCCGCGGCGACACCGCGCCGCCGGCCGGCGCCGTGCCGGACAACCTGGCCTATGTCGTGTACACGTCGGGCTCGACCGGCGCGCCCAAGGGAGTCGCGATCACCCACCTGGCGCTCGCCAGCTTCGCCTGCGAGACCGTCTCGCGGTGGGGCCTCGTGCCCACGGACCGCTTCCCGCAGCTGGCGGCGATCGCCTTCGACATCTCGGTCGAGGAGATGTTCCCCACCTGGCTGGCCGGAGCCACGGTGGTCTTCGCCGGGGCCGACCGGCTGGCGGCTCCCTGGGAGCTCACGGAGCTCCTGACGCGGCATGCGGTGACGGCAGCCGAGATCCCCGTCGCCTACTGGCACCAATGGCTCGACGAGCTCGACGCCAGCGGCAGCCCGCCGCCGAGCTGCCTGCGCTTCCTGGTGGTCGGCGGCGAACGGGCGGCGCCCGCCAGGGCGGCACGCTGGCAGCGTCTCGGTTTGCCGCTGCTCAACGCCTACGGCACCACCGAGCTGACGGTGAACTCGACCCTCTTCCGGCTGGAGCCGTCGGCGGCGCCCTGGCCCCCCACCCGCGACCTGCCGGCTGGCAGGCCGCTGGCCGACACCCGGGTGTACCTGCTCGACGACGGCGGCCAGCCGGTGCCGAGCGGAGCGCCGGGCGAGGTCTGCGTGGCGGGCACCGGCGTGGCCCGCGGCTATCTCGGCCGCCCCGCGCTCACCGCCGAGCGCTTCGCGCCCGACCCGTGGAGCGCCGAGCGCGGCGCCAGGCTCTATCGCACCGGTGACCGCGCGCGCCATCGCGCCGACGGGGTGATCGAGCTGCTGGGGCGCGCCGATCATCAGCTCAAGATCCGTGGCTTCCGCATCGAGCCGGGCGAGGTCGGCGCCGCGCTCGGCCGCCACCCCGCCGTGCGCCAGGCGGAGGTGATGGCGCGCGCCGACGCCCACGGCGAGCGCCGCCTGGTGGCCTACGTGGTGCCGCACGGCGGCCTCGCGGGCGCCCCGCCCGGCGAGGAGCTGCGCCGCTTCCTGGCGCGGGACCTGCCCGACCACATGGTGCCGGGGGCGTTCGTCTTCCTCGACGCCCTGCCGCGCCTGGCAAGCGGCAAGCTCGACCGCCGGGCGCTGCCGGCGCCCGACCGCGACAACCAGCGCCTGCCGCCGGTGCGCCGGCCACCGGTGACGCCGGTGGAGCAGCGGGTGGCGGCGATCTGGGCCGAGGTCCTCGGCGTGGAGCAGGTGAGCCTGGACGACGGCTTCTTCGCCGCGGGCGGCCATTCGCTCGACGCCATCCGGATGCTGGCGCGGGTGCGCGAGGCGTTCCGGGTCCAGCTGTCGCTGCCGCAGCTGTTCGCCGCCCCCACCCCCGCGGCGCTCGCGGCGGCGGTCGAGACGGCGATGCGGCCGGCTCGCGGCCCGGGCGGCGGGCCGGCGGCGGCGGCGCGGGTCCCGGCGGCGCCGGACGAGGAGCCGGAGCTGGTGCGGGTCGAGCGCCGTCCGGGGCTCGAGCTGCCGGTCTCGTGCTCCCAGGAGCGGGTGTGGTACCTCTGCCGGCTGGCGCCGGCCAGCCGCGCCTACCACACGCAATGCGCCTACCGCTTCCGCGGGCCGCTGGCGGTGCCCGTGCTTGCCGCCAGCCTCGCCGCGATGACCGACCGCCACGAGATCTACCGCACCACCTTCCCGGCGGTGGCTGGCGAGCCGGTGCAGCGTGTCCATCCGGCGGGTCCGACGGCGCTGCCGATCGTCGATCTGGCCGCCCTGCCGCCGGCCCGGCGCGAACCCGTGGCGCGGCGCCTGCTGACCGCCGACCTGCAACGCCCCTTCGAGCTCGAGCGGCTGCCGCTGCTGCGCTGGACGCTGCTGCGCCTGGACGCGGGGCATCACCTGCTGGCGCTCGTCGAGCACCACCTGATACACGACGGCTGGTCTTCCAATCTGTTGACCGACGAGCTGTTCGCGCTCTATCGCGCCGTCGCCGCCGGCCGGCCGTCGCCGCTCGCGCCGCTGCCGGTGCAGTTCGCCGACTTCGCCTGCTGGCAACGGGCTTGGCTGGTCACGGCGGAAGCGGCGGCGCAGCTCGACTTCTGGCGGCGCACGCTGGCCGGCACCCTGCCGCTCGATCTGCCGGCCGACCGGCCGCGGCCGGCGACGCCGAGCTACCGCGGCGCGGCGCTGCCCTTCGCGCTGCCGGCGGCGCTGGCCGGCGAGCTGCGGTCGCTCGCCCGGCGCCACGACGCGACGCTCTTCGTCGCCGTGCTGGCCGGCTTCCAGGCCCTGCTCCACCGCCTCACCGGCCGGTGCGACGTGGCGGTCGGAACCGGGGTGGCCAACCGCCGCCTGCGAGCCAGCGAGCAGCTGATCGGCATGACCGTCAACAACCTGGTGCTGCGGGCCGACCTCGGAGGCTCCCCCAGCTACGCGGAACTGCTCGGCCGGGTGATGCCGGCGGCGGTCGCGGCCTACGCCCATCAAGACCTGCCCTTCGACCAGGTGGTCGCGGCGGTCAACCCGCCGCGCGACCGCAGTCGCAACCCGCTGTTCCAGGTGATGGTGAGCTTCCACGACTCGCCGCTGCCGCGACTGGACCTGCCCGGCCTGGCGACCGAGCAGCTGGTGCTGCAGAGCAACGGCTCGGCCAAGTTCGATCTCAACGTGACGCTGATCCCGGACGCCGCCGAGGCTCCCGGGCTGGCGGCGGCGCTGCAACCCGCCGCCCCGGCGCCAGGCCGGCGGCAGGCACCGGGGCCGGGGCCAGGGCCGGCAGGGATCACCGGCTGCTGGGAGTACGCCTCCGACCTGTTCGACCGCCCGACCGCCGAGCGCATGCTCGGCCACTTTCGCCGCCTTCTCGCCGCCGCCGCCGCCGCGCCGGATAGGCGGCTGGCCGAGCTGCCGCTGCTGGCCGCGGCCGAGCGCCAGCAGCTGCTGATCGAGTGGGTGGGAGGCGAGAGCCTGCCGCCGGCCGGCTGCCTGCATGAGCGCTTCGCCGAGCAGGCGGCACGCACCCCATGGGCGGTGGCGGTGTCCGATGGCGACGGCGAGTGGACGTATGCCGAGCTCGCCCGCCGGTCCGGCCAGCTGGCCCGCCGGCTGCAAGCCCTGGGCGTCGGCCCGGAGGTGCTGGCGGCGATCTGCCTCGAGCGCTCGCGCCTGCAGGTGCTGGCGATCCTGGCGGTGCTCGCCGCCGGCGGCGCCTACCTGGCGCTCGAGCCCGGCCTGCCCGACGAGCGCCTGACCCTGTTGCTCGCCGAGAGCAAGCCCGCGGTGGTGCTGACCGCCGCGCCGCTGGCTCGTCGCCTGGCCGCCGCCGCGGCGCCTGCCGGCGCGGTCCCCGTGCTCCGCATCGACGGCGACGAGCTGGTCGGCGATGCCGGCGCGCCGGCGGCGGTGGCGGCGGCCGGCGCGCTGCCCGAGAACCTGGCCTACGTCGTCTATACCTCGGGCTCGACCGGGCGCCCCAAGGGCGTGCTGATCACCCACGCCAACGTCGTCCGCCTGCTCGACGCCACCCGCCGCCACTACGGCTTCGGCCCGGCGGACGTCTGGCCGCTGTTCCACTCCTACGCCTTCGACGTCTCGGTGTGGGAGATGTGGGGCGCCCTGCTGCACGGCGGACGCCTGGTGGTGGTGCCGCACGCCACCGCGCGGTCGTCCTTCGACACCCTGCGGCTGCTGCGAGCGAGCGGCGCCACCATCCTCAACCAGACCCCTTCGGCGTTCCGCCAGCTGGTCCGCGCCGTCGCCGCGGCCCCGGCCGGCGAGCGGCGCGAGCTGCGGCTGCGCTGGGTCATCTTCGCCGGCGAGGCCCTCGACTTCAGCCTGCTCGCTCCCTGGTTCGCCTGCCAGGACGGCGGCGGCGCGGCGGTCGCCAACATGTACGGCATCAGCGAGACCACGGTCCATTCCTCCTTCCGGCGGGTCGAGCCCGCCGAGGTGGGCCGCCCGGTCAGCGCCATCGGCCGGCCGCTCGCCGACCTCGAGCTGCGGCTGCTGGATGCGGCCGGGCAGCCGGTGCCGGCCGGCGTAGCGGGCGAGATCCACGTCGGCGGCGCCGGCCTCGCCCGCGGCTACCTCGGCCGGCCGGACCTCACCGCCGAGCGCTTCGTTCCCGATCCTTTCGGCAGCCTGCCCGGGGCGCGTCTCTACCGCTCGGGAGACCTGGCACGGTGGCGGCCGGACGGCGACCTCGAATACCTGGGGCGCGTCGACCAGCAGGTCAAGGTGAGGGGCTACCGCATCGAGCCGGCGGAGGTGGTCGCGGCGCTGGCCGCGCACCCCGGGGTGCGCGAGAGCGCGGTCGTGGCGCGGCCCGATGCCGAGGGGGAGATGCGGCTGGTCGCCTACTACGTGCCCGCCGCCGGGGCCGCGCCGGTGGTTGCCGAGCTGCGCGCCTTCCTCGCCAAGCGCCTGCCCGAACCGCTGGTGCCCACCGGCTGGCAGGCGCTGGCGGCGCTGCCGCTTACAGCCAACGGCAAGCTCGATCGCGCCGCGCTCCCGGCGCCCGGACCGGCGCCGGGCGGTATCGGCGGGCAGGGCGGGCAGGGCGGGCAGGCCGCGCGGTCGGTCGGGCCGCGCACCGCCAGCGAGCGCCGCCTGGTGGAGCTGTGGGGCAAGGTGCTGGAGATCGCGGCGCCGGGCGTCGAGGACGATTTCTTCGCCCTGGGCGGCCACTCGTTGCTCGCCATGCGGATGCTGCACCGGGTGCAGGCGTCCTTCGGGATCGAGGTGCCGCTGGCGCAGCTGCTGGACGAGCCGACGCCGGCCGGGCTCGCGCGGCGGCTGGATCAGATCGCGGGCCTGGCGTCCTCTCCGCTCTCCGGTTCTCCCGCCGGGAGCGGCGGCAACCCGCCGGCCGGCGACACCCTCCTGGATGGCCTGCCGCAGGAGGAGGTGGACCGGATGCTCGCCGAGCTCCTGGCCGAACGGCGGCAGGAGAGCCGGTGAGCGGCCTGGCTCCGGACCGGCCGCCGGAGCGGCCGGCGGACCACCCGCCGGCGGACTCCGAACCGGTTCCCGGCGGCCTGGACGCGACGGCTCGCCGCACCCTGCTCGCCCAGCTCCTCGCCGACCGTGCCCGGCAGTCGTGCAGCCTGCCGCTGTCGGCGGCGCAGCACCGCCTCTGGTGGCTCGACCAGCTGCATCCGGGCAGCGCCGCCTACAACGTGAACCGCCGCGTCCGCCTCGAAGGCACCCTGGACGCCGCCGCCCTGGGCCGCGCGCTCGCCGCACTGACGCAGCGTCACCAGGCGCTACGCACCCACTTCATGATTGCCGGCGACGAGCCCGTGCAGGCGGTGGCGCCGGCGGTCGTGCTGCCGCTGCCGGAGATCGACCTGCAGGGGCTCTCTGGCGCCCGCGCGGCGTGCCAGGCGGAGGCGCTTGCCGCCGCCCTGGCGCGGCGGCCGTTCGCGCTCACCCGCCCGCCGCTGCTGCGCGCCACCCTGCTGCGCCGCGCTCCCGGCGAGGCGGTGCTGCTGCTGACCGTCCATCACATCGTGGCGGATGGCTGGTCGCTGGACCTGCTGCTGCGCGAGCTCGCCGCGCTCTACGAGGCGCAGGCGGCCGGCCGCCCCTGCCCGCTGGCGCCGCCGCTCGCGCAGTACGCCGACTTCGTCGCCTGGCAGCGCCGGGAGCAGGCGGGCGAGCGCCTGGCCGAGGAGATCGCCCACTGGCGCCGCCGGCTGGCCGGGGCGCCGACCCGGCTCGAGCTGCCCGCCGACCGGCCGGAGCCGGCCGTGCCCAGCGGCCGCGGCGCCCTGGCCCGCTTCGAGCTCGCGGCGTTGCCGGCAGGGTTGCTGCGCGAACGGGCGCGCGCCTGGCGCACGACGCCGTTCGTCTGCCTGCTGGCCGGCACCGCCGCCCTGCTGCAGCGCCTCACCGGCGCCACCGACCTGCTGCTGCTGACGCCGATGATTAACCGCCCGCGCGCCGCCTGGGCCGGCCTCTGCGGCATGTGCATCGAAACCCTCGTGCTGCGGCTCGACCTCGCCGGCGACCCGGACTTCGCGACGCTGGCGGCGCGGGCGCGCGGCACCGTCCGTGAAGCCCTCGCCCATCCGCTGCCCTTCGATCGGCTGGTGGCCGAGCTGCAACCCGAGCGCCGGGCCGACCGCAACCCGCTGTCGCCGGTGATGCTGCTGCTCGACGAGCCGCCGCCGCCGCCGCTCGTGCTCCCCGGCCTGCGGCTCACGCCGCGGCCACTGCACACCGGCACCGCCAAGTTCGATCTCCTACTGGCGCTCCAGGACCTCCCTGCCGAGGTCGCGGGCGATTGCGAGTACGCCGCCGACCGCTTCGACGGCGTCACCGTCAAGCGCCTGCTGGCCCAGCTCGCCATCCTGCTGGCGGCAGCCGCCGCCGAGCCGGGCCGGCGGCTCGCGGAGCTGCCGCTGCTCGGCGCCGCCGAGCGCCACCAGCTGCTGTACGAATGGAACCCCGCCCGGGAGACCGCCGGCAGCGGGGACCGGCCGGGCGACTGCGTGGTGGATTTCGAGCGCCAGGCGGCGCTCACTCCGCATGCCGCGGCGGTGGAGCTCGGCGGCGAACCGGCTGGCGGACCGGCCGGCGAACCCGGCGGGCGCTGGACCTATGCCGAGCTCGACGCCCACGCCAACCGCTTGGCGCACCACCTCCTGGCCCGCGGCGTCGCCGCGGACGAGGTGGTGGCGATCTGTGCCGAGCGCTCGCCGGAGATGCTCGCGGCGGTGCTGGCGGTGCTCAAGGCCGGTGCCGCCTACCTGGCGCTCGATCCGTCCTACCCGGCGGCGCGCCAGCGCTTCGTGCTGGAGGACTCGCGGGTGGCGTGGATCCTGACGCAGGAGCGGCAGCTGCGCCGCCTCGCGGGCCTGCCGCCGCCGCCCCTCGGGAGCCGCGAGGTGCTGTGCCTCGACGGCCCCGCCGGCCTGCTGACGGCGGCGGCCGCCCCCGTGCGGCGGCTACCGGCCGGCGGCCGCCGTACGGCGGCGAGCGCGCCGCGCGCGCGGCCCGGCGAGCTGGCCTACGTCGTCTACACCTCGGGCACCACCGGACAGCCCAAGGGCATTGCGATGACCCGGCGCGCGCTGGCCAACCTGCTCGCCTGGCAGGAGGCCTCCTCGCCGCTGCGCGGGCCGGTCCGCACCCTGCAGTTCGCCTCGCTCGCCTTCGACGTCTCCTTCCAGGAGATCTTCTCGACCTGGCGGACCGGCGGCACGCTGGTGCTGGTCTCCGAGGAGGAGCGCCGGGATCCGGCGGCGCTGCTCGCCTTGATCGAGGCGAAGGGCATCGAGCGCCTGTTCGTCCCCTACGTCGCGCTGCGGCAGCTGGCGGAGGAGGCGATGGCGCGGGGCGCCGCGCCGCCGCGGCTGCGCGAGATCGTCACCGCCGGCGAGCAGCTGGTGGTGACGCCCGCCATCGCCGGCTGGCTGGCGCGGCTGCCCCACTGCCGGCTCGACAACCAGTACGGTCCGGCGGAAACGCACGTGGTGACCTGCCAGCCGCTGCGCGGCGCGCCGGCGGCCTGGCCGGCGCTGCCGCCGATCGGGCGGCCGGTGACCGGCTGCCGCATCCGGCTGCTCGACGCCGGCGGCGAGCCGGTGCCGATCGGCGTGACCGGCGAGATCCACATCGGCGGCCAGCAAGACGTCTGCCTGGCCCGCGGCTATGCCGGGCGCCCGGCGCTGACCGCCGCGCGCTTCGTCCCCGACCCGCTGGCGCCGCCGGCAGAGGCCGGCAGGCGCCTGTATCGCACCGGCGACCTGGCGCGCTACCGCCACGACGGCACCATCGACTTCATCGGCCGCGCCGACCATCAGGTCAAGATCCGCGGCTGGCGCGTCGAGCCCGGCGAGATCGAGGCGACGCTCGCCGGCCATCCGGCCATCGCCGCCGCGGCGGTGGCGGCGCTGCGCGACGGCGGCGGCGAGCAGCGCCTGGTCGCCTGGCTGGCCGCCGCGCCCGGGGCGGCGGCGCCGCCGGCGGCGGAGCTGCGCGCCTGGCTGGCCGAGCGGCTGCCCGATCCCATGGTGCCGTCGCGGTTCGTGCCGGTGCCGGCCCTGCCGATGGCCGCCGGCGGCAAGCTCGACCGCGGCGCTCTGCTGGCACGCCTGACGGCGTTGCCGGCGCTGGCGGCGACGCCGGAGCCGGCGCTCGGCGCCGCGCCGCGCGGCGAGATCGAGGGGTTGCTGGCCAGGATCTGGGGCGAGCTGCTGCAGCGCCGGCCGGTGGGCCGCCACGACCACTTCTTCCGTCTCGGGGGACACTCCCTGCTGGCCGCCCGGGCGACCTCGCGGATCCGCCGGTTGCTGGGCGTGGACCTGCCGGTGCGCGCCCTGTTCGAAGCTCCGACGCCGGCAGGCCTGGCGGTGCGGATCGCCGGCCTGCAGGGCAGCGGCGCGGCGGCGCGGCCGGAGGTGACGCGGCAGGCGTCGCGCGGTCCCGCCCCGCTGTCGTTCGCGCAGCAGCGGCTCTGGTTCCTCGACCGCCTGACGCCGGGCAGCGCCCACTACCACCTGGGCTGGGCGCTGCACCTGGCCGGCCCGCTCGACCGGAGCGCGCTGGCGCGGGCCCTCGCCGGCCTGATCGCGCGGCACGAGGCGCTGCGGACCCGCTTCGTCGAGGTGGACGGCACGCCGCTGCAGGTGGTCTCGCCGCCCGGCGCCATGCCCCTGCCGCGGATCGACCTCGGCGCGCTGGGGCGGGCCGCCGAGGGAGTGGCGGTGCGCCTGGGGAGCGAGTGGCTGCGGCGCCCCTTCGACCTCGAGCGCGGCCTGCTGGCGCGCTTCGCCCTGCTGCGGCTGGACGGCACCGGCGGCCAGCACGCCCTGCTCTGCGCGCTCCACCACCTCGCCGCCGACGGCTGGTCGCTCGAGCTGCTGGCCGGCGAGCTCGGCACGCTCTACCGCGCCGCGGCCGCCGGGCGCTCCTCGCCGCTGCCGGAGCCGCCGCTGCAAGCCCTCGACTTCGCCACCTGGCAGCGGCGCTGGCTGCGCGGCGAGGTGCTGGCCGGCCTGCTGGCTCACTGGCGGCGGCGGCTCGCGGGCTGCCCGCCGAGCCTGGAGCTGCCCACCGACCGGCCCCGACCGCCGCTGCCGAGCTACCGCGGACGGAACCATCGGGCACGCTGGCCGGCGCCGCTCGTCGCCGAGTTGCAGCGGCTCGCCGGCCGCCAGGAGGTCACCCTGTTCATGGTCGGTCTGGCCGCCTTCGCCGCCCTGCTGGGGCGCCTCGGCGGCCAGGTCGACCTGGCGATCGGCTCGGCGGTCGCCAATCGCCACCAGGAGGAGCTCGAGGGCACCGTCGGCCTGCTCGCCAACACCGTCGTGCTGCGCTGCGACCTCGCGGGAGAGCCGTCGCTGCTCGAGCTGCTGCCGCGGGTGCGCGAGACGACGCTGCAGGCCGTCGCCCATCAGGACCTGCCCTTCGAGCGCCTGGTCGAGGAGCTGCAACCGGAGCGCGACCTGGCGCGCACGCCGCTGTTCCAGGTGGTCTTCGACCTCCAGCCCACGGCGCTGTTCGGCGGTCTCGACCTCGGCGACGTCGCCTTCCGCGCCCTCCCCGTCGCCAGCGGCACCGCCAAGTTCGATCTCACCCTGTCGCTCGAACAGGGCGGCGAGGTGGTGGACGGGTTGCTGCAATCCAGCTCCGACCTCTTCGACGGCGCGGCCGGCGAACGGCTGCTGGCGCAGCTCGCGACGCTGCTGGCCGCGGCCGTCGCCGCCCCCGGCCGCCGGCTCGGCGAGCTGCCGCTCCTGGGACCGGGCGAGCGCCACCAGCTGCTGGTCGAGCTGTCGGGCGCCGCGAGCGCGCCATCGCCACCACCGCCGGGCGGCGGCCTGGCCGAGCGCATCGCGGCGCAGGGCCGTGCCCGTCCCGACGCGGTGGCCATCTGCGGGCACCGCGGCGGCGGCGGCGGTGGCGGCGACCGCGGCGGCGGCGAGTCGCTCACCTACGGCGAGCTGTGGCGGCGGGCCGCCACCCTGGCGCGGCGCCTGCGGCGCCTGGGAGTCGGCCCGGAGGTGACGGTGGCGGTGGCGCTCGACCGCTCGCCGGAGCTGGTGGTGGCGCTGCTCGCCGTGGTCGCGGCGGGCGGCGCCTACGTGCCGCTCGATCCGACCCATCCCGCCGAGCGGCTGCGGGCGGCCGTCGCCGACAGCCGGGCGGCGGCGCTGGTGATCCGCGGCGCGGCGCTGGCGGGCCTCGCCGGCGCCGGCACGGCGGTGCTCGACCTGGCCCGCGCCGAGACCGCGCCGGCGCCGGCGGACGCGGCGGGCGGTCTGGCGCCGCGGCCCATCGCGGCGGCGCCCGGCGGCCTCGCCTACGTCATCTTCACCTCCGGCTCGACCGGGCGCCCGAAAGGCGTCGCCATCGCCGAGAGCAGCCTGCTCTGGCTGCTGGCCGCCGCCGGGGAGCGCATCGCCGCCGGCCCGGCCGACGTCTGGACGCTCTGCCACTCCTGCGCCTTCGACTTCTCGGTGTGGGAGATGTGGGGGGCGCTGCTCCACGGCGGCCGCCTGGTGGTGGTGCCGCGCGAGGTGGCGTTGTCGCCCGAGGCGCTGCTCGCGCTGCTGGCCGACGAGCGGGTCAGCGTGCTCAATCAGACCCCGTCGGCCTTCGCGCAGCTGGCCCAGGCCGGCGCCGCGGCCGCCGCGCCGCCGCTGCCCGCCCTGCGCTGGGTGCTGTTCGGCGGCGAGGCGCTGAACCCGGCCAGCCTGCGCCCCTGGGTGACCCGCCGCGGCGACCGCCAGCCGCGCCTGGCGAACCTCTTCGGCATCACCGAGACGACGGTCCACGTCACCTGGCTGCCGCTCGCCGCCGCCGATCTCGAGGCGAGCGACGGCAGCCCGATCGGCGTGCCGCTGGCCGGCGCCACCGTCGACCTGCTGGATCCGGCGCTCGGCCTGGTGCCGCTCGGGGCGCCGGGCGAGATCTGCGTCGGCGGCGCCGGGCTCGCCCGCGGCTATGTCGGGCGCGCCGACCTCACCGCCGCCCGCTTCGTGCCCGACCCGGGCGCCGCGGCGCGCGGCACTCCGGGAGCGCGGCTCTACCGCAGCGGGGACCTGGCGCGGCGCCGCGCCGGCGGCGGGCTCGAGCACCTGGGCAGGATCGACCGGCAGGTCAAGGTGCGCGGCTTCCGCGTCGAGCTGGCGGAGATCGAGACGGCGCTCGCCCGCCACCCGGCGGTCGCCGCCGCCGCGGTGCGGCTGGCCGATCTCGGCGGCGGCGACCGGCGGCTGGTGGCCTATGCGGTTCCCGACCGCCGGCTGGCCGCGCCGCTGCACGAGCAGCTGCGCCTGCAGGCGGCCGGCGAGCTGGCCGCCGAGGACCTGCTCGAGCTGCCGAACGGCCTGGCCGTCGCTCACCTCAACCGCGCCGAGACCGAGTTCCTCTATCGCGAGATCTTCGCCGCCACTTCCTACCTGCGGCACGGGGTGAGGCTGCCGCCGGCGGCCACCGTTTTCGACGTCGGCGCCAACATCGGCATGTTCACCCTGTTCGCGGCCGCGGCGAGCCCGGGCGCCCTGATCTACGCCTTCGAACCGCTGCCGGAGATCTGCGCGCGGCTGCGCACCAACCTCCGCCTCTACGGGATCGCGGGGCGCCTGTTCGAGTGCGGGCTGGCGGCGGCGGCGGGCGAGGCCGAGTTCCTCTACTACCCGCACGCGTCGGTGCTCTCGGGACGCCATGCCGATCCGCTGCAGGAGCGGGCGGTGGTGCGCGCCTACCTCGCCGGCCAGCCCGCGGCGGGCGGCGGTGCGGTCGACGAGATGCTCGCGGCGCGGCTGGAGGCCCGGCGCGTCACCTGCCCGCTGCGCACCCTCTCGGAGGTGATCCGCGAGTGCGGCGTCGAGCACATCGACCTGCTCAAGGTCGACGTCGAGAAGAGCGAGCTGGAGGTGCTGGCCGGCATCGACGAAGCCGACTGGCGGCGAGTGCGTCAGGTGGTGGTGGAGGTGCACGACGGCGACGGCAGGCTGGCACGGGTGGCGGCGCTGCTCGGCGGGCACGGCTTCCGCGTCGCTTCCGAGCAGGACGCCGCCCTCGCCGGCACCGGCCTTGCCACCGTCTACGCGGTGCGCCCGGAGGCGACGGCCCGCGAGCTGCCGGCGCCCCCGGGTGCCGCGGCGCTCCCCGCCAGCTGGACCTGGAGCAGCTCCGGGCGGTGGGAGGGCGCCCTGCGCGAGGCCCTGCGCCTGGCGCTGCCCGACTACATGCTGCCGGCGGTCCTGGTGCCGCTCGCCGCCCTGCCGCTCACCGCCAACGGCAAGCTCGATGCCGGCGCCCTGCCCGAGCCGGCGCGCCGGCGGCGCGGCGGCGAGCGGTCCGGCCGCCTGCCGCAGGGTGACGTCGAGCGCGCCATCGCCGCCGCCTGGCAGGAGGTGCTCGGCGTGGCGGAGGTCGGGGTGGACGGCAACTTCTTCGACCTCGGCGGTCACTCCCTGCTGATGGTGAAGGTGCACGCCCTGCTGCGGACCCGGCTCGGGCGCCGGCTCAGCATGATCGATCTCTTCCGCTACCCGACGGTCGCCACGCTCGCCGCCCACCTGGCAGCGGCGCCGGCGGCCGGCGAGGGTGCCGGCCAGGCGGTCGTCGAAGACGCCGCCGCCGCGACGAACCCGGCCATGGCTGGAAAGCCTGCTGCCGAAACCGCATTGGCCACGCCACACAGGCCGCCACCGGCGGTGGATCTGGCGGGAGCCCCGGTCGGCGCCGTGGCGGTGATCGGCATGAGCGGCCGGTTCCCGGGGGCGGCGGGCATCGACGAGCTGTGGGCGAACCTGGCGGCCGGCGTCGAGTCGATCCGCTTCTTCACGCCGGCGGAGCTCGCGGCCGCGGGCGTCGACGCCGCCCTGGCCGGCGGCGGCGACTACGTGCCGGCGCGCGGCGTGCTCGACGGCGCCGAGCTGTTCGACGCCGGCTTCTTCGGCTTCCCCGATCGCGAGGCCGAGGTGCTCGATCCCCAGCAGCGCCTGCTGCTCGAATGCGCCTGGGAGGCGCTCGAGGACGCCGGCTACCCGCCCGAGGGCGGTCCCGCCCGCATCGGCGTCTACGCCGGCATGGGCCGCAACACCTACGGGCGCCGCCTCGAAGCGCGCCCTGACCTGCTCGAAGCGGTCGGCGACATGCAGGCGACGATGGCCAGCCTGCACGACTTCGTGGCCACCCGCGTCTCCTACAAGCTGGACCTGCGGGGGCCGAGCCTGACCGTCCAGAGCGCCTGCTCGACGTCGCTCGTCGCCGTGCACCTCGCCTGCCGCGCCCTGCTCGGCGGCGAGTGCGATCTCGCCCTGGCCGGCGGCGCCGCCGTCCGCGTGCCGCAGGTCGCCGGGCATCGCTACGTCGAAGGCGGCATCGGGTCTCCGGACGGCCACTGCCGCCCGTTCGACGCCGCGGCGCGCGGCACCGTCAACGGCGATGGGGTCGGCATCGTGGTGCTCAAGCGGCTGGACGCGGCCCGGCGCGACGGCGACGCCATCCGCGCCGTCATCCGCGGCTCGGCGATCAACAACGACGGCGGCCGCAAGGTCGGCTACGCGGCGCCGGGGATCGATGGGCAGGCGGCGGTGATCGTTGCCGCCCTGGCGGCGGCCGGGATCGGCGCCGAGTCGATCGGCTACGTCGAGGCGCACGGCACCGCGACGCCGCTGGGCGACCCGGTGGAGGTGGCGGCCCTGAGCCAGGCGTTCGCCGCCCATACCCGGCGCCGGGGCTATTGCGCCCTGGGCTCGATCAAGAGCAACTTCGGGCACCTGGACGCCGCCGCCGGCATCGCCGGCCTGATCAAGACAGTGCTGGCCCTGGAACGCCGGCAGCTGCCGCCCAGCCTGCATTTCACCCGCGCCAATCCGCAGATCGACTTCGCCGGCAGCCCGTTCTTCGTCAACACCGCCTTGCGCGACTGGCCCGCCGGCGCCGGCCCGCGCCGCGCCGCGGTGAGCTCCTTCGGGGCGGGCGGCACCAACGCTCACGCCGTGCTGGAAGAGGCCCCGCCGGCCGCGCCCGCGGCACCTGCCCGCGGCCGCCGGCTGCTCTTGCTCTCCGCCCGCACTCCCGCCGCCCTTGCCGCCGCCGGCGACCGGCTGCGGGCGCGGCTGGCGGCGGCGGACGCTCCCGAGCTCGGCGACGTCGCCTACACGTTGCAGGTCGGGCGCCGGGCCTTTCCCTACCGCCGCGCGGTCGTCGCCGGCAGCCGGCAGGAGGCGGTGGAGCGGCTCGCCGGCGCCGCCGCCGCGCCGCCGCCGGTCTCGCCCGGTCAGGTGGTGGCGTTCCTCTTCCCGGGCCAGGGCGAGGTCGGCGCCGGCTGCACCGCCGGCCTCTACCAGGGCGAGCCTGCCTACCGCGAGCGGCTCGACGAGTGTGCCGAGCGGCTGACGCCTCACCTCGGCCTCGACCTGCGCCGGCTGCTCTTTCCACCGCCGGAGATGGCGGATGCAGCGGCGGCGACGCTGGCGCGGAGCGCCTTCCTCCAGCCCGCCCTGTTCGCCATCGAGGTCTCGCTGGCCGGGCTCTGGCAGGCCTGGGGGGTGGCGCCGGCGGCGGTGGCGGGCCACAGCCTGGGCGAGCTGGCGGCGGCCACCGTCGCCGGCGTGGTGTCCCTGCACGACGCGCTCGCCCTGGTGGCCGAGAGGGGCCGGCTCTGCGACCGCCTGCCGCCCGGGGTCATGCTCGCGGTGCAGCAGGGCGAGGCCGCGCTGCGCCCCCAGGTCGCCGCGCTCGGGGGCGGACTGGCGATCGCCGCGGTCAACGCGCCCGATCTCACCGTGGTCGCGGGGGCGGCGGAGGCCGTCGAGCGCCTGGAGCGGGCGCTGGCCGGCGACGGGGTGTCCAGCCTGCGGCTGCGCCTTGCCCGCCCGTTCCACTCGCCGCTGGCGGCGCCGGCGGTGGCGGCATTTGCCCGGCGGCTGCGGGAGGTGGAGCTGCGGCCGGCCGCGCTGCCGCTGGTCTCGAGCTTCACCGGCACCTGGCTCGAGGATGCCGAGGCGCGGGACCCGGACTACTGGGCGACCCAGCTGCTGCGGCCGGTGCGCTTCGCGGACACCCTCGCCACCCTGCTCGCGGAGCCGGCGCTGCTCCTGCTCGAGGTCGGTCCGGGCGTCGGGCTGAGCTGCCTCGCCCGGCGGCGCCGGCGCGGCGACGGCACGGCGCCCGCCGCCATCGCCAGCTTGGAGCCGGAGATCGGCAGCACCGAGGAGCCCGCCGACCTGCTGAAGGCGCTGGGCGCCCTGTGGTGCGCCGGCGCGCGGATCGAGTGGCAGGCCGTCCATGCCGGCGGCCGCCGCCGCGTCCACCTGCCCAGCTATCCCTTCGAGCGCCGGCGTTTCTGGATCGAGGACCCGCCCGCGGGCGGCGCGGCGGGCACGGCCGCCGCGGTCGTCGCCAGGCCCATCCCCGTCGCGGGTGCCGCCGCCGAGGCAGCTCCCTCCGCCGTCGCGCCGACCACCGATCCCTGGCTGTCCGAGGTACGCACGCTGTTTGCCGGCGTGCTCGGCGAGAGCGCCGCGATCCCCGCCACCGCCAGCTTCCTCGAACTGGGCGCCGATTCCCTGGTGCTCATCGAAGCCAGCCGCGCCATCGAGCGCCGCTTCGGCGTCCGCATCCCCTTCCGCCGGATGCTGGAGGAGCTGGCGACGCCGGCGCGGCTCGCGGACTACCTCGCCGTGACCCTGCCGGGCGCCCTGCCGGCGCCGGCCGCGGCGCCGCTGTCCGCCGCGGTGCCTCAGCGCGGCGTGGTGCCGCCGCCCCCCTTCGGGTTGCCACTCACCGCCGGCGCGGTGAGCTCGCCCGGGAGCATTTCCGGGCCGTCCGGGCTGGTGGCGCCGGTATCGGCCGTCGCCGATCCCGCGGTGATCGTCGAGCTGGCGCGGGAGCACCTGCGCGTGATGGGTCAACTGCTCGCACTGCTCGGCGCCGGCCCACCCCCGGCTGCCGCCACGCCGCCGGCCACCGCGGCGTTGTCAGCCGTCGGGCCGCTGCCATCAGCCGTCATGACCGCTGCCGCGGCACCGGTTGTCGTCGCCGCCGCGCCAGCCGCCGCAGCCACCATCGCTGCCTCGCCTGCCGTCCCGGCGCGCGACGCGGCCACCACCCCCGCCGCGCCAGTCGCGGCGGCCGCCGCCACCGCCGCCGCGTTCGAGCCGGCCCCCTACGTGCCCTACCAGCCCCTGCCGGTAACCGCCGAGGGCGGGCACGGGCTGGGAGAGGTCCAGCGGCGCCACGTCGCGGCGCTGGTGGCGCGGTCGGTTCGCCGCTGCCCGCGGTCCAGGCAGATGGCCGCCGAGCAGCGGCCCTACCATGCGGACCCCCGCGCCACCGCCGGCTGGCGGCCGCTGTGGAAGGACATGGTCTTCCCGCTGGTCTCGAGCGGCGGCAAGGGCTCGCACCTGCGTGACGTCGACGGCAACGACTACGTCGACTTCACCATGGGCTTCGGCGTCCACCTGTTCGGTCACTCTCCCGACTTCCTCGCGCAGGCAATCGCCGAGCAGCTGCGCGACGGCGTCGAGCTCGGGCCGCGCTCTCCCCTCGCCGGCGAGGTGGCGCGCGGCATTTGCGCCGCCACCGGCCACCAGCGGGTCGCGTTCTGCGCCTCCGGCACCGAGGCGGTCATGACCGCCCTGCGAGTGGTGCGCGCGGTCACCCGCCGGCCCAAGGTGGCGGTCTTCGCCGGCGCCTTCCACGGCGCCTTCGACGGCACGCTCGGCCGCGCGGCAGCTGATGCCGGCGCCGGCGCGGCGCTGCCGCTGGCGCCTGGCGTGCTGCCCGGCATGGTCGGCGATCTGCTGATGCTCGACTACGGCTCGCCGCGCGCCCTCGACCAGCTGCGCGCCCACGCCGGCGACCTCGCCGCGGTGCTGGTCGAGCCGGTGCAGAGCCGCCGGCCCGATCTGCAACCGCGGGAGTTCCTGCACCAGCTCCGGGCGCTCACCCGCGAGCTGGGCGCGGCGCTGGTGTTCGACGAGATGGTGACCGGTTTCCGCCTCCACCCGGCCGGAGCGCAGGGCTGGTTCGGCGTCGAAGCCGACCTCGCGACCTACGGCAAGGTGCTCGGCGGCGGCCTGCCGATCGGGGTGGTGGCCGGCCAGGCCGCCTTCCTCGACGCCCTGGACGGCGGCGCCTGGGACTACGGCGACGATTCCCTGCCGCCCGCCGAGCAGACCTTCTTCGCCTGCACCTACGCCCAGCACCCGCTGGCGCTGGCGGCGGCGCGAGCGGTGCTCGCCCACCTCGCGGCCGCGGGCCCGGACCTGCAGCGGCAGCTCAACGCGCGCGGCGCGCGGCTCGCCGAGCGGCTCGACGCCGAGCTCGAGGCCGCCGGCCTGGCGGCAAGGATGGCCGTCTGCGGCTCGATCCTCCGCTTCCTGCTGCCGCGCGAGGCCAGCCACGGCGAGCTGCTCGCCTTCCACCTGCTCGAGGAAGGGATCTTCATCGGCCACGGGCGGCCCGCCTTCCTGTCCACGGCGCACTCCGACGAGGATCTCGACCGCCTGGTGGCGGCGGTCGGCAGGTGCGCCCGCCGGCTGCGCGCCGCCGGCTTCCTCGCCGCCGCCCCCGCGACGTTGCCAAGACCCGCCGCCGCTCCCCCACCGGCGCAGCGGCCCGCCGTCGCTCTCGCACCGGTGCCGCGGCCCGCCGTCGCGGCCCGTCAGGAGGCGCCCGGCGCCACGGCGCCACTTGCGGACCTCCTGCCGGCGGCAGCTCCGCCGCCGCCGCCACCGCGCTCGCTGCCGCTGACCACCGCCCAGGAGCAGCTCTGGGTGCTCGGCCAGCTCGACCGCGACGCGGCGGTGGCCTACAACCACTCGCTCACCCTGCGCCTGAGCGGCCCGCTCGCGGTGCCGGCGCTCGCACAGGCCTGCCAGCAGCTGGCCGACCGCCACGAGGCGCTACGCATCAGCTTCAGCCCCCAGGGCGACGAGCAGCTCGTCCACGACCACCTGCCGCTGCCGCTGCAAGTGGTTGACGCCGCCGGCTGGCCGGCGGCCGAGCGCGATGCCCGCAACGCTCGCGGCGCCCCCGACACCCGCGGCGCCCCCGACACCCACGGCGCCCGAGACGCCCGAGACGCCGCGTGGTCCGCCGCCGCCGCCCGCGAGCCCTTCGATCTCACCGCCGGCCCGCTGTTCCGCGCCAGCCTGCTGCGCCGCGGCGCTGCCGACCACCTGCTGGTCCTCACCTCCCACCACATCGTCGTCGACGGCTGGTCGCTCGGCGTCCTGCTGCGCGACCTGCGGGTGCTCTACGCCGCCTGCCTGGCCGGCGAACCGGCCGCCCTGCCGCCGCCGGCCGGCTTCAGCCGCTACGTGGCGTGGCAGCTCGAGCGTGCCGCCGGCCCCGCGGGACAGGCGGCCGAGAGCTTTTGGCTGGACCAGTACCGGGAGCCGCCGGCACCGCTGGAGCTGCCGGTCGACCGCCTCCGCCCGGCCGAGCGCGGCTATGCCACCGATTCGGTGACCAGGCGGCTCGACCCCGGGCTGTGGCAGGCGGTGCGGGCGGCGAGCGCCCGCCTCGGCGCCACGCCGCTCGTCGCCCTGCTCGCCACCTTCGAGGTGCTGCTCTACCGCTTGAGCGGCCAGCAGGACCTCGCTGTCGGCATCTTCGCCGCCGGCCAGGCGGAGATGGGAGAACCCGACCTCGTCGGTTTCTGCGTGGCGGTGCTGCCGCTGCGCGCCCGCCTGGCGGCCGGCACTCCCTACGCCGAGCACCTCGCCGGCTGCGGCCGCCGGGTGCTCGACGCGCTCGACCATCAGTCCTTCCCGCTGGGCTCGCTGCTGCGCCGGCTGCGGCCCGCCCGCGGCGCCCACCCGCCGCTGGTCCAGGTCACCTTCAACTTCGACCGCACCGGCAGCTTCGGGCTCGCCGGAGTCGCCGCGGAGACCATCGTCAACCCGAGCGGCGGCTCCGACTTCGATCTCGATCTCAACCTGGTGGAGGAGCTGAGCGAGAGCCCGACTACGCTCACCGCGCGCTGCGAGTTCAACGCCGCGCTCTGGGACCGCGCCACCGTGCAGCGCTGGCTCGGTCACCTGGAAACCCTGCTCGGCGCCCTGGCCTCGACCGGCGGCGCCGCGGCGTTGCCGCTCGCCGACCTCGACCTGCTCGCCGGCGCCGAGCGGTGGCAGCTGCTCGCCGAACTCAACGACACCGGGCGCCCGGAGCGCCCGCCGCTCGGCCTGCTCGCCCGCTTTGCCGGCCAGGTGGCCACCGCGCCGGCGGCGGTGGCCGCGGCCGCCGGCGGCGCCAGCCTCACCTATCGCGCCCTCGACGAGGCCGCCGAGCGCATCGCGCGCCGCCTCGGCGCCGCCGGCCTGGCGGCGCGCGCGGCGAGCACGACGGCCGGCGCTGCCGCCGAGCCGCGGATCGCCCTGCTCGCCGCGCGCGACCCGAGCTTCCTTGCCGCCCTGCTGGCCATCTTGAAAGTGGGGGCGGTCTACCTGCCGCTGGACCCGGAGCATCCGCCCGAGCGCCTGGGCCTGACGCTGCGCGGCAGCCGCTGCGCCGGCGTGATCGCGGCCGGCGAGTGTGCGGCGCTGCTGACCGCGGCCCTCGCGCCGCTGCCGCCGCCAGAGAGGCCGCGGGTCCTCGACCTCGCCGATCTCATGGCGCCGGCTGACGGACCGCTCGCCACCCATGGCTCCGACATCGCCGGCATCGCCACCGCCGACCCCGAGCCGGCCGCGCTCGCCTACGTGATCCACACCTCGGGCTCGACCGGCACGCCCAAGGGGGCGATGCTGCACCACGCCGGATTGCTCAACCACCTCGAGGCGATGATCGCCGACCTGGGCCTCACCCGCACCGACCGGCTGGCGCAGACCGCCTCCCAGTGCTTCGACGTCTCGGTCTGGCAGCTGCTGGCGCCGCTGCTTGCCGGCGGCCGCGTCCAGCTCGTCGACCCGGAGGTGGCGGCGAACCCGGCGCGCATGCTGGACTGCCTGGTGGACGAGGGGATCACCGTCTGGGAGACGGTGCCGGCGCTGCTCGAGGCGGTGCTGGGGGTCGTGGAGGAGGCACCGCGGCCCCCCGACCTCGGCCGGCTGCGCTGGCTGCTGGTCACCGGCGAGACGGTGCCGCCGGCGCTCTGCCGGCGCTGGCACGCCTGCTATCCGGCGGTGCCGCTGGTCAATGCCTACGGGCCTGCCGAGTGCTCCGACGACGTCTCGCTGCAGGTGCTGCGCCGGCCGCCGGCGGCCGGCGAGACGCGGGTGCCGATCGGCCGGCCGTTGCCGGGTTTCCAGCTCCACGTGGTGGGCGCCGGCGGCCATCTGCAGCCGCTCGGCGCCGCCGGCGAGCTGTGGGTGGGCGGCCTCGGCGTCGGGCGCGGCTACCTCCACGACCCGGCGCGGACCGCCGAGGTCTTCACCCCGGACCCGTTCGCCGAGCGCCCCGGGCAGCGCCTCTACCGCACCGGCGACCTCGCCCGCCGCCGCCAGGACGGCGCGCTCGAGTTCCTCGGCCGCCGCGACCACCAGATCAAGCTGCGCGGCCTGCGCCTCGAGCTGGGCGAGGTGGAGAGCGCGCTCCGCGCGCACCCGGACGTCGCGGCCGCCGTCGCCGTGGTGCGCGAGGTCGCCGCCGGGGACCGTTGCCTGGTGGCGTACTTCGTCCGCCGCGCCGGCGCGGCGGAGGCGGCGGACCTGCATCCCACCACCGCCGCGCTGCGCGCGCATCTGCGCACCCTGCTGCCGGCCTCGGCGGTGCCCTCCTACCTGGTGCCGCTGCCCTGCCTGCCGCTGCTGGCCAGCGGCAAGGTCGACCGCCGCAACCTGCCGGAGCCGTCCGCCATGGCGCGGCCTGCGGTGGGCGAGCCGCTCGCCACGCCCACCGAGCGCGAGACCGCCGCGGTCTTCGCCGCGGTGTTGGGAAGCGAGCCCTTCGCCGACGACGACTTCTTCGCCCTGGGAGGGTACTCGCTCAAGGCGGTGCAGGTGCTGGCGCGGCTGCGCGCGGCCTTCGGCGTCGAGCTGACGCTGCGCGAGTTCTTCGCCGCGCCGACGGTGCGCGGCATCGCCGCCCGGCTGGAAGAGTGCCTGTTCGAGAAGGCGGCGGCGGCCGGCGAGCTCGACGCCCTGCTCGACGAGATCGCGGCGACGGCGGCGCCGCGCGACGCGGCCGTGGCGGGCGCGGCGGTGGAGGCGCCGTGAGCCAGCCGGCGAACGGCGGCCCCGCCGACCGCAACGAGCGGCTGCGCGCCCTATCGGCCGAGCAACGCTCGCAACTGCTCGCCGAGCTTCGCCGCCGCAGCCGCGGCCAGCTGGCGGAGGACCCCATCGTCCGCCGGCCCGCCGGCTCGCCGGCGCCGCTGACGGCGGGCCAGCGGCGCCTCTGGTTCCTCGAACGGCTCAGCCCGGCGGGCGCCGGCTACCACCTGCCACTCGGCTACCGGCTGGACGGGCCGCTGAACCGCCCGGCGCTGGCCTGGGCGCTGGGCGAGATCGCCCGCCGTCACGAGATCCTGCGCACCCGTTTCGAGCTGACCGGCGGCGAGCCGGTGCAGGTGGTGTCGGCGGTGTCGGCCGCGGGGCCATGCCCCCTGGCGGCGGTCGACCTCCGCCGCTTGGCAGTCGTCGACCTCCGCCGCTTGGCGGCGGGGGCGCGGGCCGCCGAGGCGACGCGCCTCGGCGACCAAGAGGTGCTGCGCCCCTTCGCTCTCGACCGCGGCCCGGCCTGGCGCGGGCGGCTGCTCGCCCTGGGGGACGCCCAGCACCTGTTGCAGGTGACGTTCCACCACATCGTCTGCGACGCCTGGTCGGTGGACGTCTGGTGGCGCGAGCTCGCGGCGCTCTACGCCGCCGCCACGACCGGCGCTCCCGCCGCGCTGCCCGAGCTCCCCATCCAGTATGGCGACTTCGCCACCTGGCAGCGCCGGCGCTGGGAGCGCGGGGAGCTGGAACCGCATCTCGCCTACTGGCGGCGGCGCCTGGCCGGCAGCCCGACCCTTCTCGCCCTGCCCGCCGACCGGCCGCGCCCGGCGATGCAATCGCTGCGCGGCGGCGCCGTCGCCGGTGACGTGCCGGCCGAGCTCGCCCTGCGCCTGGCGGCTCTCGGGCGGCGGTCCGGCGCCACCCTCTACATGACCTGCCTCGCCGCCTTCGCCGCCCTGTTGCAGCGCTCGACCGGCGACGCCGATCTGCTGCTCGGCTCGCCGGCGGCCAACCGCTCCCCGGCCGAGGTGGAGAATCTGATCGGCTTCTTCGTCGACAACCTGGTGGTGCGCATCGACGCCGGCGGCGACCCGCCTTTCACCGGCCTGCTCGGCCGGGTGCGCGACGGCATGCTCGCCGATCACCCACACCGCGAGGTGCCGTTCGAGCGCCTGGTCGAGGAGCTCAAGCCGCGGCGCGACCTGAGCCATCAGCCGCTGGTGCAGGTGCTGTTTGCCTTCGAGGCCGCCGGCGACGCACCGCGGCGGCTGCACGGGTTGGCCGTCGCCCCCCGGCCGGCGAGCGCGGTGGTGACCGCATACGATCTCGTCCTGTCGCTGGTCGAGTCACCGCGGGGCCTCGAAGGTCACTGGTTCTACGGCGCCGAGCTGTTCGCCGCCGCCACCATCCGGTTGCTGCACGAGCGCTGGCTGACGCTGCTCGCCGGGATCGCCGCCGGCCCCGAGCGCCGCCTGGCCGAGCTGCCCCTGCTCACCGCCGCCGAGCGCCAGGCCCTGTGCGTCGAGTGGAACGACACCGCGCACGCCGCCGCCGGCGAGCTGCTGCCCGCGGCTGCCCTGGCCCGCTGGGCGCGGCTGCGCCCGGAGGCGGCAGCCGTCGTCGGCGGCGACGAGCGGCTCAGCTACCGCGAGCTGGAGCGGTCGGTCAACCGGCTGGCGCGCACCTTGATGGAGCTGGGCGCCGGCCCCGAGGTGCGGGTCGGGGTCTGCCTCGAGCGCACGCCGGCGCTGGTGGTGGCGGCGCTCGCCGTGCTCGCGGCCGGCGGCGTCTACCTGCCCCTGGACCCGGCGTACCCGCCCGAGCGGCTGCGCACCATGATGCGCGAGTCGGGGGCACGGCTGCTGGTGACCGAGCGGCGCCTGCTCGCGCTGCTGCCGCGGTGCGACGCCCCATCCCTCTGCCTCGACGAGGAGGGGCCGCGGATCGCCGGGCAGAGCGCGGCGCCGCCGGCGGTGCGGTTGCAGCCGGAGAACCTGGCGTACGTCATCTTCACCTCCGGCTCGACCGGCGGGCCCAAGGGTGTGCTCTCGACCCACCGCGGCCTCCGCAACCTGGCCGCGGCCCAGGTCCGCGCTTTCGGGCTGCATCCCGAGGACCGCATCCTGCAGTTCGCACCGGCGAGCTTCGATGCCTGGATCGCCGAGCTGGCCACCATGGTCGAGTCGGGGGCCTCCCTGCACCTCGCGCAGCCGCTGCCGCTGCCGGGAGCGGAGCTGGCGGCGCTGCTGCGCGCCCGGGAGATCACCGCCGCGACGCTGCCGCCCTCGGCCCTGGCCGTGCTGCCGCCGGCGGCGCTGCCCCGGCTGCGCATCCTGGTCGCGGCCGGCGAGGCCTGCCCCGCCGAGGTGCTGGACCGCTGGCGGCAGCCCGGGCGCGCGCTGTTCAACGCCTACGGCCCCACCGAGACCAGCGTCTGCGCGAGTATCGGACCTGCGGACGCGCCCGGGGCCCCGCCCGACATCGGGCGCCCGCTGGAAAACCTCCGGATCCTGCTGCTCGACGCCACCCTGCGGCCGGTGCCGATCGGCACGCCCGGCGAGCTGGCGGTCGGCGGCGAGGGACTGGCGCGCGGCTACGCGGACAGGCCGGATCTCACCGCCCGGTGCTTCGTGCCCGACCCCTTCGCGCCGCGGCCGGGGGAACGCCTCTACCGGACCGGCGACCTGGCCCGCCTCACCCGCACCGGCACGCTGGAGTTCCGCGGCCGCCGCGATCAGCAGGTCAAGGTCCGCGGCTGCCGCGTCGAGCTGACGGAGGTCGAGGCGGCGCTGGGCGAGCACCCGGCGGTGGCGGCGGCGGCCGTGGCGCTCGACGGTCAGGGGGCCGCCGGCCGCCTGGCGGCCTGGGTGGTGCCGGCCGCGGCGCCGGAGCGCGCCGAGCTGTGGCCCTCGGTCGCCGAGCACCTGGTCTACGACGAGCTGCTCTACCACGCGATGAGCAGCGACGAGGCGCGCAACGACTGCTACCGCGCCGCCATCCGCCGGCTGGTGCCGGGCAGGAAGGTGGTCGAGATCGGCACCGGCAAGGACGCCATCCTGGCCCGCTTCTGCGCCGAGGCGGGCGCCGCCAGGGTGTATGCCATCGAGCTGCTCGAAGCGCCCTGGCGGCAGGCGGTGGAGCGGGTGCGGAGCCTGGGCCTCGAGGACCGCATCGTCGTGCTGCGCGGCGATTCGCGGCGCCTCGAGCTGCCCGAGCGGGTCGACGTCTGCGTGTCGGAGATCGTCGGGCCGATCGGCGGCTGCGAAGGCTCCGCGGTGCTGATCAACGACGCCTGGCGGTTCCTGGAACCGGGCGGCGTCATGATCCCCAGCCGCAGCACCACGCGCATCGCCGGCGCGACGCTGCCGGACGAGCTGCTGCACGGCCCGGCCCTGGCGGCGGTGCCGGCGCACTACGTCGAGGCGATCTGGCGGCAGGTCGGCTACCCCTTCGACCCGCGCCTGTCGGTGCGCCGCTTCCCGCCGGACAACCTGCTGTCCGGCGCCGGCATCTTCGAGGACCTCGACCACTCCGGGCAGGTGGCGGCGGAGCGCGAGCACGCGCTGACGCTCGCGGTGCTGCGGGATGGCCGGCTCGACGGCTTCCTGCTGTGGCTCGAGCTGGAAACCGTCGCCGGCGTGACGCTCGACATCCTGCGACGGGAGCACTGCTGGCTGCCGGTGTTCTTCCCGGTCTTCGACCCGGGGGTCGAGGTGAGCGCGGGCGACACCATCGTCGCCACCTGCGCCGCCAGGCTCTGCGAGGACGGTCTGCATCCGGACTATGCGGTGCGCGGCACGGTCGAGCGGCGGCACCGCCGCGCCATCCCCTTCGCTTACGAGTCGTACCACCATCGCCGGCAGTTCCGCGCCAATCCCTACTACGCACGCCTGTTCCCGCCGGTGGGCGCGGGGGGCGAAGCGCGCGCGACGCGAGCCGCCGCCGCCGCGGCGACGCCCCAGCTGCCGGCCGGCGGCGAGCCGCTCGACGCGCCCAGCCTGCGGAGCTTCCTGCGCCGCCGGCTGCCCGACTTCATGGTGCCGTCGCTCTATACCGTGGTCGACCGGCTGCCGGTGCTGGCGAGCGGCAAGCTGGACCGCCGGGCGCTGTCGGCGGCGGCGGCAGCGAACGCGGCGACGGCGGCGAACGCGACGACGGCGGCGAACGGGGCGAACACGGCGCAGCCTGGCGCTCCGGCCGGCGCCGGCGACGGCGCCGCCGCCATTGCGGCCCCCGGCCGCGACGGGCTGGAGGCGCGGGTCGCCGCCATCTGGTGCAAGGTGCTGGGCCGCGAGCAGGTCGGCGCCGGCGAGAACTTCTTCGACCTCGGCGGGCACTCGCTGCTGCTGGCGCAGGTCCAGCTCGAGCTCGCGGCGGTGACCGGCCGGACGCCGTCGCTGGTGGACCTCTTCGCACATCCGACGGTCGCCGCGCTCGCCGCTCACCTGGAAGGCGCCGCCGGGCCGCCTGCCGCGGCCGCGCCGTCCGGGCGACCCGGGTCCGGGCCGCCGCCGGCGCCCTTGGCGGAGGCGGCCGCGGCGCCGGCGGCGGTCGCCATCATCGGCATGGCCCTGCGCTTCCCCGGCGCCGCCGACGCCGAGACCTTCTGGCGCAACCTGGCCGGCGGCGTCGAGTCGCTGCGCCACTTCACCGCGGCGGAGCTGCTGGCGGCCGGGGTGAGGCCCGGCACCCTGGCCGACCCCCGCTACGTGCGGGTGCATGGCGCGCTGGCCGACGTCGAGACCTTCGACGCTCCCTTCTTCGGCTTCACGCCGCGCGAGGCGGCGGTGCTCAACCCGCAGCACCGGCTGCTGCTCGAGACCGCCTGGGAGGCCTGCGAAGACGCCGGCTTCGCTCCCGGCGGGGAGCGGGGCCGGGTCGGCGTCTTCACCGGCGTCGCCGCCAACGACTACCTGCCGCGCCACGTCCTGGCCAACCCCGAGGTGATGGCGGCCGTCGGTCCGTGGCAGGCCGGGCTCGCCAACCTGGACTCCGCCGCCGCCAACCAGATCTCCTACCGGCTGGACCTGACCGGGCCGAGCCTGCACCTCGGGACCGCCTGCTCGACGTCGCTGGTGGCCGTCCATCTCGCCTGCCGCGCCCTGCAAGCCGGCGACTGCGAGCTGGCGCTGGCCGGCGGCGCATCGATCACCGTGCCGCAGCAGATCGGCTACCTCTACGAAGAGCAGGGGACCACCTCGCCCGACGGCCACTGCCGCGCCTTCGCCGCCGCCGCGCAAGGTACCGTGCCGGGCAGCGGCGCCGGCATGGTGCTGCTCAAGCGGCTGGCCGACGCGGTGGCCGACGGCGACCCGATCCGGGCGGTGATCCGCGGCTCGGCGGTCAACAACGACGGCGCCGCGCGGGTCGGCTTCACCGCACCCGGCGTGGAGCAGCAGGCCGCCGTGGTGCGGGCCGCTCTCGCCGCCGGCAACACGCCTGCCGGCACCATCGGCTACGTCGAGGCGCACGGCAGCGGCACGCCGCTGGGCGACCCGATCGAGGTCGCGGCGCTGCGCCGGGCCTTCGGCGAGGCGCTGCCGCCGGGCTCCTGCGGCCTCGGCTCGGTGAAGAGCAACCTCGGCCACCTCGACACCGCCGCCGGGATCGCCGGCCTGATCAAGACGGTGCTGGCCCTCACCCACCGGACGCAACCTGCCAGCCTGCACTGCACACCACCCAATCCGGCGCTCGAGCTCGCCGCCGGGCCGTTCGTGGTGCGCCGCCAGGCGACTCCCTGGCAGGCCGGTCCCACGCCGCGGCGCGCCGGCGTCAGCTCCTTCGGCATGGGCGGCACCAACGCCCACCTGGTGCTCGAAGAGGCGCCGCCGCGCCTGCCGGCGCCGAGCCGGCGGCGCCGCCACCTGCTGATCCTGTCGGCGCGCAGCCGCGGCGCCCTGGATGCCGCCACCACGGCCCTCGCCACGCACCTCGCCCATCACCCCGAGCTCGCCATGGCGGACGTCGCCTTCACCCTGCAGGTGGGACGGCGCGCCTTCGACCACCGCCGGGTGCTGGTCGCCGGCGACCTAACCGGAGCGGCGGCGACCCTGGCGGCGGCATCGGCGGCGGCACCGGCAACGGACAGTGGCAGTCAGGCCCTCACCGCCGTCCGCCCAGCCGGCCGCCGCGCCGTGGCGCTGCTGCTGCCGGGGCTCGCCGACCTGCGGCCCGGCGTGCTGGGCGCCATCTACCGCGCCGAGCCCCGGTTTCGCGAGGACGTCGACCGCTGCGCCGAGATCCTGCTCCCCTTGCTCGGCGCCGACCTGCGACAGCTGGTGAACCCCGCGGCAGGCCCGGGGGAGCCGGGGGCCACGCCGCCCGCCGGTGTCGCCACGCCCCATCGGCTGCGGCGGGCTGCCGGCGCGGCTGCCGGCGGCGCCACCGGGTGGAACCGGGTCGAGCTCGCCCACCCCGCTCTCTTCGCCCTTGAAGTGGCGCTCGGCCGGCTCTGGATGAGCTGGGGGGTGCCGGTCGAGGCGGCGCTGGGCTACAGCCTCGGCGAGTACGCGGCGGCCTGCCTGGCCGAGGTCTTCTCGCTCGAAGAGGGGCTGCGGCTGGTCGCCGGCCGGGCGCGGCTGCTGGCGACCCTGCCCGCCGGCGCGATGCTGGCCGTGCCGCTCGACGAGACGCGCGCCAACCGCCTGCCGGAGGTGGCAGGGGGAGAGCTCAGCCTGGCGGCGGTCGGCGGCCCGGCGGTCTGCATGGTGGCCGGGCCACCGGCGGCGATCGCGGCGCTCGCCGCCCGCCTGGCCGGCGACGGGCTGCCCTGCCAGCCGGTCGCCGCCGAGCGGGCTTTTCACACCTCGGCCATGGCGCCGGTGCGCGACCGGTTGCTGGCGCTGCTGCGCTCCTGCGAGCTGCGGCCGCCGCGGCTGCCCTTCCTCTCGGGGGTCACCGGCGGCTGGATCGACGCCGCGCAGGCCGTCGATCCGGACTATTGGGCTGCCCATCTGGTGCGCCCGGTCCGCCTCGCCGACTGCCTGGCCAAGCTGTTGCGGCGCCCCGATCTGGCGCTGCTCGAAGCGGGCCCGGCCCAGGACCTCGCCATCCTCGCCCGCCAGCATCCGGAGCGGCGCGCGGAGCAGGTCATCGTCGGCTCCACTCCCCATCGCCAGGACCCGTCGCGCCAGGAGGAGCTGCTGCTCGAAACCCTGGGCCGCCTCTGGCTCGGCGGGGTGGAGATCGACTGGCGGCGCCGGGCGGCCGGCGAGCGCCGGCTGCGGGTGCCGCTCCCCACCTATCCCTTCGAGCGGCGGCGGCATTGGGTCGAGGCGGCGCGCGACGAGCCTGCCGCCGCGCCCGCTGCCGGCGCGGCCGGCCCGGCGGCGGGCCGCCTGCCCGACCTCGCGGACTGGTTCCACGTGCCGGCGTGGCAGGAGAGCCCCCTGCCGCACACCGCGCCGCCGCCGACCGCGCCGCGTCGCTGGTTGGTGCTGCTCGGATCCGAGGGTCCCGGCGAGGCGGTTGCCGCGGCTCTCGAACGGCGCGGCGGCGAGGTGATCCGGGTCACCGCCGGCACGGACTGCGCACGGCTGGCGGCCGACCGCTGGCGCGCCGTTCCCGACCGGCGCGACCACCTCCGGCAGGTGCTGGGCTCCCTGCGCGGCGAGGGGCGGCTGCCGCAGGGGATCGTCCACCTCTGGCAGGCGTCGCCTCCCGAGGAGGCCGACTGCAACGCCGGCGAGACAGTCGAGGATGCGGGTTTCTACAGCCTGCTCGCCCTGGCGCAGGCCATCGGCGATCGCTGCATGGGAGAGCCGCTCGAGCTGGTGGTGGTGGCGAGCGGCCTCGCCGGGATCGCCGGCGAGGAAAGGCTCTCGCCAAGGCGCGCCACGATGCTCGGCCCGCTGCGGACGATGCCCCTCGAATACACCAACCTGCGCTGCCGCTGGCTCGACCTCAGCACGGCGCCGCTCTCGCCCGCGGCGGCCGCGGCCCTGGCCGATGCGCTCGCCGCCGAGCTGCTCGCGGCTCCTGGCGACCTCGCCGTGGCCTATCGCGGCGGGCGGCGCTGGGTCATGGGACACCGCCGCCTGCGTCTGGCGGCCGAGGGCCTGGGGCGCGCGCCACTGCGGCGGCGCGGCGTCTACCTGCTCCACGGTGGGCTCGGAGAGGTGGGGCTCGAGCTCGCCGAGCTGCTGGCGCGCGAGGCCCAGGCCCGCCTCGTCTTCGTCGGCCGCACGCCGCTGCCGGCGCGTGAGCGGTGGGACGACTGGCTCGCCGGCCATGCCGTCGCCGACCGCACCAGCCGGCTGCTCCGGCGTCTGCGCCGGTTGGAGGAGCTGGGCGCCGAGGTGATGCCGCTCACCGCCGACGGTCGCGACGAGGGCGCGATGCGCACCGTCTTCCGCGAGATCGAGCGCCGCTGGGGCGGCGTCGACGGCGCCATCCAGGCCATCGGCGCGGCGGACGGCACCCTGCTCCAGCTGCTGACCCCCGAGCTGGCCGCCGAGGTGCTCGCGCAGAAGGTGCGCACGACCCTGGTGCTCGCCGGTCTGCTGCGTGGCCACCGGCCGGACTTCCTCGTGCTGTGCTCGTCGATGGCCGACTTCGGCGCACCCGGCCTGGGCGCCTACAGCGCGGGCAACTGCTTCCTCGACGCCTTTGCTCCCTGGTACCAAGCGCTGACCGGCACGCCGACGACCTCCATCGCCTGGGATGCGTGGACCGAGGTTCCCGGGCGGCCGCAGTTCGCCGAGCACCTGGCCGGCGAGGAGGGCAGGGAGGCCCTGCGCCGCATCCTGGCCGCGGCACTGCCGCAGGTGATCGTCACCCCGCTCGAGCTGCCGGCGGCGGTCGCCCGGGTCCACGAGCAGTGGCGCAAGGAGCAGCCGGCGCCGGCAGCGGCGGACACCGGCGGCCACGGCGAACGCCCGCCTCTCACCTGCCCGTGGGTGGCGCCGCGCAGCGCCGCCGAGCGCCGGCTGGCCGGGCTCTGGGAGAGCATGCTCGGCATCTCCGGTCTCGGCGTCGACGATCCCTTCGTCGAGCTCGGCGGCAACTCGCTGCTCGCCTTGCAGCTGGTCGCCCGCATCCGCCAGAGCTTCGGCGTCGACCTGCCGGCCAACGAGGTGCTCGAGAACCCGACCATCGCCGCGCTGGCGGCGCGCCTGACCGCGCCGGCGCCGGCCCCCGCCGACACCGCCGCCGCCGCCGCCGTCGCGGGCGCGGGCGGCACGCCGCTGAGCGGCCGGCAGCCGGGGTCGCCGATGGTGCTGCTGCGGCCGGCGGCCGCCGGCCGGCCTTTCTTCTGCGTCCACCCGACCGGCGGCGGCGTCGCCTGCTATGGCGACCTCGCCGGCTGCTGGGGCGACGACCGCCCGCTCTACGGCATCCAGGCCGTGGGTCTGCTCGACGAGCGCGAGCCGCTCGCCACCGTCGAGGCGATGGCGGCGCACTACCTGGCCGCCGTGCGCGGCATCGCTCCGGCCGGGCCCTATCTGCTCGGCGGCTGGTCGCTCGGCGGCACCGTGGCCTTCGAGATGGCCCAGCAGCTGGTCCGCCAGGGCGAGGAGACCGCGCTGGTGGCGCTCTTCGATGCCCCGGCGCCTGGCACCGGCGACGCCCCGGCCCTGGCCGACGACGCGGTCCTGCTTGCCGACGTGCTCGGCCTGCCGCCGCCGGCGCCCACCGAGAGTGACGCCGGCACCGAATCCGAGGCCGCGTCACGCCTGGCCGCCGTGCTCGCGACGGCACGCCGCGAGCGGCTGGCTGGCGGCGACCTGGACACCGCCGGCGTGCGGCGGCTGTTGCGCATCAGCCGCGCCAACATCACCGCCGCCGCCGCCTACCGGCCGCGCCCCTACCAGGGGCCGATGGCTCTCCTGCGGTGCCGCATCGCGCTGCCCGGGGTGCCGTTCGGAGAAGCGATGGGCTGGGAGGCGCTGGCGGCCGGCGGCCTCGAAGTGCACTGGCTGACCGGCGGGCACGCCACCATGCTGAGCAAGCCCCACGTCGAGCAGCTGGCGGCGCGGCTGCGCGACTGCCTCGCCGCCGCCGAGGCGGCTGCCGGCGCCGCGCCGGGGCCGGCCGCGCCGACCGCGGCCGCCGTGGCGGCCGGGCTCCGCGGCGTGCCGGAAGGCTCGCCATGAGCGATCCGCGGCGCGGCGGCAGGTGGCGCTTGGCGACGGCGGCCCTGGCCGCGCTGGTCGCCGGCTGCGGCCGCGGCCCCCTGCCCACAGCGCGGATCGTGGAGCTACCCGGACCGCCTGGCGCCAGCCGCGGCCCGGTTCACGGCGAGCCCGCCGGCGAAGGCGCCGCGGCCCTGGCGCTGGGCGGCGAGCGCCGCTTCGTGTGGGCGGGAGGCACCAGCTGGCGGCTGGCCACCGGCGGCGCGCCCGGGCTGCTGCTGCTGGGCGCCGGCGGGCGGGCCGCCGGCGGGCTCGGGGTCGAGGTCGACCTGGTCGAAGGCAGGCGCCCCCGGCCGCTGCTGCGCGCGGCGCTGCCGGGCGGGCGCTGGTCCGATCGCGCGGTCGCGGTGCCCGCGGCCACGGCCGGCGCCGCGCTGAGCGGCAGGCTGGCCGGCTGCGCCGGACCGTCCTGCGGCTGGAGCGACGCCGCCTTCGTCCCCGGCGCGCCGCGGCCGCCTGCCGGCGGCGGGCGGCCGAACGTGCTGGTGATCCTTGCCGACACCTTGCGCGCCGACGCGCTCGGCGCCTACGGCGCCGCCGGCAACCCCACCCCGGCCCTCGACACCCTGGCGCGCGCCGGCACCCGTTTCGCACAGGCCCATGCCGCCGCCTCGTGGACCCTGCCGTCGATCGCCGGCCTGTTCACCTCCCTGCCCGCCTATCAGGCCGGATCCTGGGCGCATCAGCCGCAATTCCTCTTTGGCGAGAACCTCACCCTGGGCCAGACCTTCGCCGCCGCGGGCTATTGGACCGCCGCCTTCTCCGGCAGCGCGGTGATCAGCTACGACACCGGGTTCGGCAAGGGTTTCGACACCTTCTGGGCCGATGCCATCGAGGGCTCGGGCAAGCCCGACGCGCTGGAGGTGGCCCACCGCGCCGCCGACTGGCTGCGGGTCAACCAGCAGCACCCCTTCATGGCCTACGTTCACTTCCAGGACTGTCACAGCCCGTACGTGCCGGCCCGCGACCTGCCCAGCGACCCGCGGGCGCCGCTGCCCGGAGACTCCGACGGCGCCCGGATGGGCCGGATCCCGATGCCCGGCCCCGCCGAGCTCGCCGAGTGGCGGCGCCTCTATGCCGAGGACGTCGCCGAGGTGGACCGGGGCGTCGGCGCGGTGCTCGCGGCGCTCGCGCCGGCGATCCGCCGCCGCACCCTGGTGGTGTTCGTGGCCGACCACGGCGAAGAGTTCATGGACCACGGCTACGTCGGCCATGCCTGGTCGCTCTACGAAGAGCTGGTGCACGTGCCGTTGCTGATGGCCGGGCCCAGCGTGCCCGCCGGCCGGGTGGTCGCCGAGCCGGTGAGCCTGCTCGACGTGCTGCCGACCCTGGCGGCGCGCGCCGGGGTGGTGGTGCCGGCGCCGGACCGCCGCCTCTGGCAGGGCATCGACCTCAGCCCGGCCTTCGCCGGCCTGCCGCTGCCGCCGCGCCGCCCGTTGCTGTCACAGACCGAGAGCTTCGGTCCAACTCGCCTGGCGGTCGCGGCGGGACCGCTCAAGGCGATCTTCTTCAATCGTTTCAATCGTGGCGCCGGCGCGCCCGGAGGCGCTGCCGACACCGCTCCGATCGACGCCCGGGTCGCCGAGTTGCTGCCGCGGCTGGCGCTCTTCGACCTCGGCGCCGATCCCGGCGAGCGGCGCAACCTCGAGAACCGCCCCGAGTTTCGTGGTTTTCTGCGCGGTGCGCGCGACCTCGCTCTCGCGCACCTGGGTGCGATCACCGCCGGGCGATGGCTGGCCGTGCGCGGGCCGGGGAGCGCCGGCACGATCCGCGGCCGGGTGCGCTTCGCGGCAACGCCGCGGCGGGTGTTGCCGTACTTCCTGCGGGAGGACGAGCAGGTGACGCTCGCCGGCGACACCGTCGAGGTCCGCCTGCGCGACGACGGCACGGTGCGCGGCTGGTTGATCCCCGATCAGCCGGAGCTGCGCGTGCTGGGCGCCGATCTCACCGCCGGCGGCAGGCCGCTCACTCGTGCCGCGTGGCAACCCGGCGCCGGCAGCCTGCCAGCCGCCGCCTGGGCCGAGTGGCCCACCACCCGCCCCAGCCCCCGCCCGGTGGTATCCGGCGAGTTCCTCCGCCGCCTGCGGGCCCTCGGCTACATCCAATGAGCGCTCTCGTCGAGGCCCCCGCCGCCGCACCGGATCGAGCACCAGCAGGCCGGGCGCGCACCCGGCTGCCAGCGGATCGTGGGCTGGCAGAAAGGACCGTTCCATGGAAAAACTCTGCATCGCCCGCGACGAGCTGGGCCCCCTTCAGGGCTTGCTCGCCGAGGTCGCCGCACGATACGCCTCGGCCGAGGATCCGGACTTCCTGCTGGCCTCCCCGCTGCTTGCTCATGAGCTGCCCCGGCGGCTGCGGGCCGCGCTCCTCGACTTCCGCCTGACCGAGCCCGATTCGGCGCTGCTGGTCATCTCGGGGTTGCCCATCGACGACGAGAAGATCGGCAGCACGCCGGAGCACTGGCATCGCCCGGCAGAGAGACGATCGCCCTCGTTGGAAGAGGAGATCTTCCTGGTCCTCGCCAGCTCGCTGCTCGGCGAATGCATCGGTTGGCGGACCCAGCAGGGGGGGCGCGTCATCCATGACGTGATGCCCATCCGCGGCCTCGAGCAGGAGCAGATCGGCAACGGCAGCGAGCAGACCATCTGGTGGCACACCGAGGACGCCTTCCATCCCCTGCACGGCGACTACCTGGCCATGATGTGTCTGCGCAACCCCGACCGCGTGCCCACCACCTTCGCTTCGATCGCGCGGCTGGGGCTCGACGACGACGACTGGCAAGCGCTCTTCGAGCCGCACTTCACCATCCTGCCCGACAACTCGCACCGCCCGGAAAACGCCGCCCAGCCGGCGGCGGCCGGCCAGGGGCCGGCGCAGGTCTACGGCCGGATCGGCGAGATGCAGCGCCAGCCCGAGAAGATCGCCTTGCTCTCGGGCGATCCCCGGTCGCCCTACATCCGCATCGACCCCTTCTTCATGCCGCCGCCGGAGGATGCGCGGGCGCGCCGTGCCCTCGCCGCGCTGACGGCGGCGCTCGACGCCAGGCTGGGCGACATCGTGCAGGAGCCGGGAGACCTCTGCTTCATCGACAACCGCAAGGCGGTGCACGGGCGCCGGGCCTTCAAGGCCAGCTACGACGGCCGGGACCGCTGGCTCAAGCGCACCAACATCACTCGCGACCTGCGTCGCTCGCGGGCGGCACGCGGCACCGCGACGTCGCGAATCGTGCAGTGAACGGTCCGGATCACATTGCCGCGATCGCTGGCATTGATATGATGCCGCGCCACCCACCGGATCGGAGGACCATAATGATGGCGTCAGGAGTCCGGCCCGCCTGGCTCGCCGCGCTTGCCATCCTCGCCGTGGCCGGCGCCCGGCCTGCCGCCGCTGCCGGCGGCCTCGAGGGTATTCCCGGCTTCTCGCACGTCGTCCTGCTGGTGCTCGAGAACGAGAGCTTCGCCACCACCTGGGGAAGCGGCAGTGCGGCGACCTATCTCAATGGGTTGCGCGCCCAAGGCGTCCTTGCCGACCACTATTACGCGACCAGCCATCACAGCCTTGGCAACTACGTCGCGCTGGTCAGCGGCCAACCGGTGCAGCCCGCCACCGCCAGCGACTGCGCGGCGCTCAACCTCTACGATTGCGTGCAGGGCCAAAACGCCATGGCCGGCGGGCGCAACCTGGCGGATCAGATCGAGGACGCGGGGCTCAGCTGGAAAGGCTACATGGACGCCATGCCGGGTGCCTGTTTCCACGCCAACTATGCCGCGGCCGCGCCCCCGCCGGATCCCTATCAGGGAGACAGCACCTCTCCGCCGGCCTTCAACTACGCCGACCGGCACAACCCTTTCCTCTACTTTGCCGACATCATCGGCGACGGCAGCCGCTGCCAGGCGCACGTCGTACCGTACGCCGGCCTCGCGGCCGACCTCGCCGGCGACACGTTGCCGGTTTTTTCCTTCATCACACCCGACACCTGCAACGACGGGCACGACGACCCGTGTGCCGGCGGCTCGCCGGGCGGCCTGGCCCGCGCCGACCTCTGGCTGTCGCGCAACGTGCCGCCGTTGCTCGCCTACCTACAGTCGCACAACGGGCTGCTCGTGATCACTTTCGACGAGGCGAGCGCGGCCGACACCTCGGGTTGCTGCACCGGTGGACCCGGCGGCGGACCGGGCGCGGGGGGCAGGATCGGCTTGCTGGCGCTGTCGGCGGTGGGCCGCGCCGGCCAGGTGGTCAGCACGCCCTATGACCATGCCTCGTTGCTGCGCACCATCGAGGACTCCCTGGGGATCGCCGAGCATCTCAACAACGCGGCCACCGCCACCCCGATGGTGGAACTCTTGACGCCCTCGGCGTGCCCGCCGGGAGCCGCCGCGCTGTGCCTGGCCGACGGGCGCTTTGCGGTCACGGCGAGCTTTGCGACCGCGAGCGGTCCGTCGGGCGCGGCCCAGGCAGTGCCGCTCACCTCGGACACCGGGTATTTCTGGTTCTTCTCCGCCGGCAACGTCGAGGCGGTGGTGAAGGTCCTCGACGGCTGCGCCGTGAACGACAGCTACTGGTTTTTCGCCGGCGGCTTGACCGATGTCCAGATGACGGTCACCGTCACCGACAACCGGACCCACTTCGTCAAGGCGTACACCAACCCGCAGGCCACCGCGTTCCAGCCGATCCAGGATACGGGCGCCCTGCCGGTCTGCCCTTGAGCGAGTCGGCTGAGGGCCGCGACCGCCGCGGCCGCGGCCCTCGGCGGGCGGCGCCAACTACGACGTAACGACCGTGTTCCTGGCCAGATCCACCGTGAACGTCTCCACCAACTTGGCAGCGGGTGTGGAACCGCTCGAATACGGCGCCGAAAAGTAGGTCCCCACGATCTGAGCCTTGCTCACCTCGAGCCGGAGGAACCCGAAGTTGTCCTGATCGTACTGCTCGAGGGTGAGCCCGCTCCCGAGATCCAGCGGCACATTCGGATACCCGCCTTGCAGCTTGTGCAGCTTGCCAAGCTTGGTGTAGCCGCCGGCGCCGGCGACCACGCAAGGGATCTGCAGCGAACCCGCCGGCCCCTGCACCACCCTGGTGAATCGCTGGTAGTTGTGGACGTGGCCCGAAAGGATCAGATTGGGATAGCGCCCGGTGGCCTGGAAGCTGTCGAACAGCACCTGGTCGACGACGCTGCTGCCGGAGTGCTCGTCGTCACCGGAGAACGGCGGATGATGGACGGCGACGATCAGGGCAAGGTTGGGGTCGGCGGCGGCCAGCTCGCCCCTGAACCAATCGATCTGGTCCTGGTGAATCTCGCCCTCGCTCTCGCCGACGTTGGAGAACAGGCCAATGATCGTCGCAAATGGCGTGGTGAAGGTCCAGTAGACGTTCGGCAGGTCCATCTGGGTGCGGGCGGACCCGGTCTTGAGCGAGCCGAGCTGGCTTGGATCCTTTGACATGAAGTTCTGCACCCAGCCGTCGAGCGGGACCTTCTGCGGGTCCACCGGACCGTCCTCGGGATCGTCCGGCTGGCAATCGTGATTCCCCGCGATGGCGACGATGAAACCCGGGTAGTCCTTGTAGGTTTCGTAGAAATTGTTGCCGTACATGTCGATGTCGCCGGCAAAGTAGACCACGTCGCCGAGGTGGTAACAGACAGCGGGCACGGGCCTTTGGCTGGTTGCCGAAGCCTGGGCGTCCTGGGTCATCATTTCTGCCACGAAGTCCTGCTGCCGGCCTCGCGAGTCGCCGGTGTCGCCCACCGTGTGGAGCGCCATGACGCCGGCGGCCTTGATCTTGGCGACGTCGTCGGCCGAGAGCAGCTGGGACAAGTCGAACCGGTATGGCGCGGGGCCGTTCGGAGGGGGCAGCGGTTGAAAAGGAAAATGGGGGAGTTGGACCTGTGCCGCCTGGGTCGGGAAGGCGGCCGGGCCGGCAGCGGCAGTCGGGGCGATCGGGGGGACGTGGCTCTGGCGCCGGTGAGACCCGGTGCCGGCGGTGAAAGCCTGTAACATGATGGTCACCTCGCAATCAGTTCGTCGACGAATACCGATCAAACGGCGGATCTTCGCACCTGGCCGCGCCGGGAGAGAGTCTATCAGAAGGTGCTACAGGAGGCTCCGAAGGCAACCCGACCAAGAGCACTACGGACTGGTTCGGATGGGTCGCGCCCCATTCCCGGGCGGCGCCACACCTGAATCTATGGAGACTTGTCGCGCCGGGCATGAAGCCCGGCGCGGCACGATCTTGAAGAAAGGAGCCTACGGATGAAGATCACCAAGAAGAGGCCGGCGCTCAAGCTGCACCGCGAGACCCTGCGCAGCCTCTCGCAGATGCAACAGGTCGTGGGGGGCCTCAGCCACCCCTGCGCCAGCGTGCCACCGCTGGTCTGCGACACGACGACACTCCACACCGACTGCTGCTAGAGAAAGCAGACTCTCGCCTGGGCCACGGGACTACACCCGGGGCCCAGGCGTTCCTCCCGAGGGCGTCAGCCCCGGCGACGTCAGCCGCGAGCGCCGCGACTTCACCCGCCGGCAGGAGCGCCGCCGCCGGCCGCAGCGGCCAGCAAGAGGCTCTATTACAATTCTCGCAACTGGATCTTGACATCGCCAATGGGAGTTTGTAGTTTGCCCATCGAGCGTCCGAAATCAGCAGGCGGATTGGACGCGAAAGGGCGTGACGAGACCGCTGATGCTCCCGGCCGCTCCAAAGAGGTGGCAAGCCCGGTGCCGCGGTCGACACCGATCTCGTTCCCGGCGTAGAAGACATCGAAACCACTTTAGGACCCTTCGACGTTTCCAACAGTGCATCGAGGTCCAAAACGGTGACCCTGCTTCGCAAGATCGGCATAGTGCCTGGCCCGGATCAGGTCCCTGATGACATCGCTCTGCCGCCGTCGTGGATACAGGAGGGTTACAAGGTCGGCATGCTCAGCGGCTCTCAGCCGGCTTCCCTCCTTCTGCTCCAGGGATATTGGGCAGGTATTGATTGCCCAGCTGGCAGCAACCCCGAGGCCTGCACTGCCAATGCCATGAATCGCGAGACGGTATGGCTCGTGCGAGTCGGCGACGAGAGCTCCGGTTACGAGCGCTGGATGAACCAGCGCCCGAACTGGGAAACCGGCAAGTGGGACGATCCCGTCACCGAAAGCATCGGCACGACCGCAGCCGTGGTCTTTGAAGGCAATGCGCCGATCCTCCCAGCGGTGCCGTGTCGCAATTGAACATCGTGGAGCCGGACATGGCCCAAGAGGATTGCGTACTCGGCAACCCCGACGGTCGAGCGGAGGCCGGGCCAGCGCCCGCCGCCAGCCCGAGGCTGTCGCGGCGACCACCATGCGAACCGACCCTGAAGGTCATCCGGACCGTACTGCTCGGTCTTGCTGCCGCGGCGGTGGCCGGCGGCGCCGTCGCCGACCCGGTCGCTCCGCCCGCCGCACCCACGAAACCGGTCATCGATACCTACCACGGCGTCCGGGTGGTGGACGACTACCGCTGGCTCGAGGATTGGAACGAGCCCGCTGTCCAGGCCTGGAGCGCCGCCGAGAACGCCCATGCGCGCTCGGTGCTCGACGCGCTGCCTGGCCGCGAGGCGATCCGCGCCCGCGTCACCGAGCTGTTCAAGGCGGCTGGCGTCTCCTACTCTCACCTGCGCTGGGCGGGCGGGACGCTGTTCGCGGTCAAGGACCAACCGCCGCAGGAGCAGCCGTTCCTGGTGACGGCCACGGGACCGGACGACCTCGCCAGCGAGCGGGTGCTCGTCGACCCCAACGTCCTCGACCCCAAGGGGGGAACCTCGATCGACTGGTACGAGCCCTCACCCGACGGCAAGCGGGTGGCCGTCTCGCTCTCCGTGCAGGGGTCCGAGCGGGGCAGCGCACACGTCTACGAGGTGGCGACCGGGAAGGAGCTCGGCGACCTGGTGCCCGGCGTCAATGGCGGAACCGCGGGTGGCAGCCTTGCCTGGGCCGCCGACTCGTCGGGGTTCTACTATTCGCGCTACCCGTCTCCCGGAGAGCGCTCCGCAGCCGACCTGCAATTCTACACCCAGGTGTATTTTCATGCCCTCGGCACCTCGCCGGATAAGGACCGCTACGAGATCGGGAAGGATTTCCCGAAGATCGGCGAGATCAAGCTGCGCGCGAGCCGCGACGGCAAGTGGGTTCTGGCCGTGGTCCAGAACGGGGACGGCGGCCAGTGCGCACTCGATCTCCGTTCGCCCCAGGGTGCGTGGAGCCGCCTGGCGGGCTTCGCCGACGGCGTCAGCGAGGCCGCCTTCGGCCCAGCCGGATCGCTCTACCTGCTCTCGCGTGCAGGCGCGCCGGGCGGCAAGATCCTGCGGCTGTCGCTCCACCCGGGACGGAAGGTGCGCCTGGCGGAAGCCAGGGTGGTGGTGCGCGAGAGCGCCGCGGCGGCGATCCAGTTCGGCTTCGAGCAACCCGATACCCTGATCCTTTCGGCGTCGCGCCTCTACGTGGTCGACGAGGTCGGCGGCCCCGAACAGGTGCGCGTCTTCGACCTGCGCGGCAAACCCGCGGGCAAGCTGCCGATGCCGAAGGTGGCGGGGGTTGACGAGATCGTGCCCTTGGACGGAGATCGGGTGCTTTACAGCATCAGGACCTACCTGGAACCCAAGACCTGGTACGGCTACGCTGCCGGCGGCAGCGCGGCGCCGCGCAAGCTGCCGATCTCCAGCACCTCACCGGTCAGCTTCGCCGACGTCGAGGTGGTACGCGAGGTCGGAATCTCCAGGGATGGCGTCAGGGTGCCCCTCAACATCCTGCGCCGCAAGGGCATTCCTCTCGATGGCAAGAACCCCACCCTGCTCACCGGGTACGGCGGCTTCGGCAGGAGTTACACACCGTTTCTTCCCATCCGCTATCGGTTGTGGTTCGACGCCGGAGGGGTGCTTGCCGTGGCCAACCTGCGCGGTGGAGGAGAGTACGGCGAGCGCTGGCACCGGGCGGGAAAGCTGGTCCACAAGCAGAAGGTCTTCGACGACTTCATCGCCTCTGCCGAGCGCCTGATCCAGCTTGGCTACACCGCCCCGGCTCGGCTCGTCATCGAAGGTGCAAGCAACGGCGGCCTGCTCATGGGCGCCGTCATGACGCAGCGCCCCGACCTCTTCCGGGCAGTCGTCTCGCACGTCGGCATCTACGACATGCTGCGCCTCGAGCTGCAAGCCAACGGGCAGTTCAATGCCACCGAGTACGGCACGGTGAAGGATCCCGCACAGTTCAAGGCGCTCTACGCCTACTCGCCCTACCATCACGTCAAGGATGGCACCGCCTACCCGCCGGTCCTGTTCATGACCGGCGCCAACGACCCGCGGGTCGACCCCTCGCACTCGCGCAAGATGACCGCCCGCCTGCGCGCCGCCGAGAAGGGGCGAGGGCTGGTGCTGCTCCGCACCAGCGCGACAAGCGGCCATGGCTTCGGCACCGCGCTGTCGGAGAAGGTCGAGCAGTCGGTGGACACTTACGCTTTCATTCTCCACCAGCTCGGCATGAGCTATCCGCCAGCAGCGCCGCGGCCCTGACCTATCCAGCCGCAGGCCACCCCATGATCGTGCATCTCGTCGACGGCACCTACGAGCTGTTCCGCCACTTCTACGGACTGCGCCGATTCAACAAGGGCACGGACCCGCCTTTCGGCGCCGTGATCGGCGTCCTGCAAACGGTGCTGCAGATGATCGAAACGGGCGCCACGCATGTCGGCGTGGCGACCGATCACGTCATCGAGTCGTTCCGCAACCGTCTCTGGCCCGGGTACAAGACAGGGATCGGCATCGAGCGCGCGCTCCTCGCGCAGTTCCACCCGCTGGAAGAAGCGCTTGCCGCCATGGGAGTGGCGGTTTGGCCCATGACCGAGCTCGAAGCGGACGACGGGCTGGCCTCAGCTGCTCGGAGCGCCGCCGACGACGAGGGCGTACAGAAGGTCTGCATCTGGACTCCCGACAAGGACCTCGCCCAATGCGTCCGTGGCGACTGGGTCGTCCAGGTCGATCGCCGAGGCATGAAGATCCGCAACCGGCAGGGAGTCCGCGAGAAATTCGGGGTGGAACCGGAATTGATCCCCGACTTCCTCGCCCTCGTTGGTGACACCGCCGACGGATATCCTGGCATGCCAGGGATCGGTCCGATCACGGCGGCGCGGTTGTTGAACCGGCATGGCATCCTCCAGGACTTCCCGCCTGCCGTACTCGGAGAGCGCCGCGGCTTGGCCCTCCTCTTCAAGGATCTCGCGACTCTGAGGACCGACGCGCATCTGTTCCATGACGTGGACGAGCTGTTGTGGCGCGGCCCCGCTGCCGCGTTCGGCGCTTGTGCCGAGCGTCTCGGAGAGGCTCGCCTGCTCGACCGCTGCCGCAGAGCCCAGGACCGTCTTTGACGGCAGCATCGCCTGAACGCATCGCAGGCGCGCAGCAGACGCAACGCTCCAAGACCGTTCTGCCGCAACCTCATGGGGTGGGTGGCGGCGCGGCGGCAGCTACCCGGCGGCGGCCCGTGCCTACCTGGAAGGGTGGTGCCGACAGCCGGCGCGCTGCGCTACAATCTCCTCAACAAACGGTTGTTGGCTCCCGGGTCACCGTGCCAGGCCGCGCCGGCCGCAGATCTGGGGAGGAGGAGGACTCATGAGAGCTTTGCGTGGTCGCGCCTGGATGCTCGTGGCTCTGTTCGCTGGTACCGGCGCTCTGGCGCTCTGCCAGCCGTGCGCGGCGGTGCCGATGTGGGCGCGGCGCTACAACGTCGGGTGCAACACCTGCCACAACTGGCCGGCCCTCCAGCTCACCGCTACCGGCCTCGACTTCCTGCGCCGCGGCCATCGCTTCAAGGGCGACGGCTTCGACAAGGACTGGACTCATCTGGTCGCCGCGCACGTCGAGTGGGAGTACGACGCCGCGTCGGGCACGAGCAACCAGTTCAACTCCCCCGAATTTCACCTTCACGCCGGCGGCGCCTTCACCGAGAACTTCTCCGGCTACGTCAATGCCAACATCAACAACGAGCTCGAGGCCGCCTATCTGCAGTACACCAAGGAGTGGGGCGACGACGCCTACTTCACGGCGCGCGGCGGCCGCCTCTCGCCGACGCTGCTGCGCAATTACGGCAACGGGCTCGAGGCCGGCGCCAGCGATCCTCTGATCCTGTCGAGCACGACGCTCAACGCCAACCCCTTCACCCCCGACCGCAACGACAACGGCGTCGACGTCGGCGGCCGCTATCAGATGTTCTTCCTCCAGGCGGGAGTGCTCGACGGCGACGACGTGGCAGGGCAAGCGTCGGTAGGCAAGCACAAGGACTTCTACGGCTCGCTCGAGGCGACGCCGGACGGCGTCAGCGGCGTCGGCCTCTATTATCACCATGGCGGTTACGACCTCGGCGATCCGGCGATGCCGCCGCAGCTCGACGACAGCTATCAGCGCGAGGGGGTGTTCGCCAACTATTCCCAGAGCCGCTTCCGCGTCGCCGGCGCCTACCTCTTCGGCAAGGACCAGGTGGCGACGGTGATCCCGGACCGCAAGATCCGCGGCTACTACCTACAGGTGAACGGCTATCCGACCGGTTGGGTGGCGCTGTTCGCGCGCTATGACGACACCACGACGCAGGACGAGACCGGACAGCAACGAACTCGCCAGGGCACGGTGGGTGCGACCTTCGAGGTGTTCGAGAAGGCCACCACCTCGGCACGCATCGCGCTCGAGGCGGGGCGCCAGGAGTTGCCCGGCATGCATACCAACCTGGGCGTGGTGAACCTGCTGTGGGCCTTCTGATCGAGCCGCCGGCGCCGGCCACGCGGCGTTCTTTCTTCGGCATCCTGGTCGGCGCGATCAGCGCCGTGGTGGGGGCGATGATGGCGGTGCCGCTGGTGCGCTTCGCGCTCCACCCGGTCCTGCACCCCGGCGGCGCCGCCGACTGGTTCGCGCTGGGCAGCCCCGAGGAGTTTGCGGGCGCCGCCGAGCCGGTGCGCGCCGAGGTCAGCTTCCGGCGCGTCGACGGCTGGCGGGCGACCACGGTCAAGCAGACGGTGTGGGTGACCCGCGGCGCCAAGGGAGGCCTGGTGGTGCTCTCAGGCACCTGCCCGCACCTCGGCTGCGTGGCGATCTGGCACGGCGACCGCGGCCGTTTCATCTGCCCCTGCCACAACGGCAACTTCGACCGGCACGGCGAGCGCCTCAGCGGTCCGCCGCCGCGCGGCCTCGATCCGCTGCCGGTCAAGCTGGAGGGCGGGAAGCTTTGGGTGAAGTACCAGTATTACCGGCCGCTGGTGCGGGATCGCGAGGTGATCGGATGAGCGCCGAGCCGGGCGGCCCCCCGGCCGGGCGTGGCGCGCGTCTGGCGCACTGGCTGGACCTGCGGCTCGGCTGGCGCCAGGTGATGGCGACGGCTCTCGACGAGCCGATCCCCGGCGGCTCGCGGTGGGCCTATGTCTTCGGCAGCGGCCTGCTGTTCATCTTCGTCAACCAGATCGTCACCGGGGTCTTCCTGACGCTCTACTACGTGCCATCGGCCGATCACGCCCACACCACCGTGAGCTTCATTCAGAAGCAGGTGACGATGGGCAGCTTCCTGCGCAGCCTGCACGCCTACGGCTCGAGCGTCATGGTGCTGCTGCTGATGCTGCACCTGGCGCAGACCTACGTCTACGGCGCCTACAAGGGGCGGCGCGAGCTGCTCTGGCTGATGGGCTGCTTCCTGCTGCTCCTGGTGCTCGGCATGGCCTTCACCGGCTACCTGCTGCCCTGGGACCAGAAGGCCTACTTCGCCACCGCCGTCGGCACCAACATCGCTTCGGAGGTGCCGCTCGCCGGCGGCTTTCTCAAGCTGCTGCTGCGCGGCGGCAGCGAGATGGGGACGCTGACCCTGTCGCGCTTCTTCACCCTGCACGTCTTCCTGCTCCCGGCTGCGATCTTCGCCGCCGTGGCCGCACACCTCTTCCTCTTCCGCAAAGCGGGGGCGGCGGGGCCGCCGCGTCCGGCCGACGAGCTGCGGCGCCTGCGGGTCGAGACCTTCTTCCCTTCCCAGGTGTTCAAGGACTTCGTCTTCGGTATCGGCCTGATCCTGATCCTGGGAGCTCTGGCCTGGCGGCGGCCGGTGTCGCTGGGGCCGGTGGCCAACCCGGCGGACGCCACCTATCTGCCGCGGCCCGAGTGGTACTACCTGCCGGTGTTCCAGTTCATCAAGTATTTCCAGGGCGCGGCCGCGGTGCTCGGGATCGTGGTCATCCCGGCGGTGGTGGTCCTGGCGCTCTTCGCGCTGCCGTTTCTCGACCGTTCGCCGGAGCGCCGGCCGCTGCGCCGGCCGGTGGCGATCGGCAGCCTGCTGCTGGTGTTCGCAGCGCTGGTGTTGCTGGGTGTGCAGTCGGAGGTCCAGGACCGGCGCGACCCGGCGGTGCGCGCGAAGCTCGTCGCGCAGGAGGAAGCGGAGCGGGTCTACGCCGCGGCGCCGTTCATGCCCGAAGAGAACCTCGGCCCCGGCTCCGGCGCCGCCGCCTCGCAGCCGTCGGCGCTCAGCCCGGCGGCCGCCAAGGGCGCCTTGCTGTTCGAGAGCGAGGGATGCTCGACTTGCCACGGTCCGCAGGGACACGGCGGCGGCGGCCTGTTCGCCCTCGCCAGCCTGGGCCGCCGCTTCTCGGCCGAGCAGCTGACGGCACTGGTGCGCGCGCCGCGGCCGGACATGCAGCAGGGCGGCATGCAGCCGGTGCAGCTGCAGGGCGAGGACATGAATGCCCTGGTCGCCTTCCTGTTGGCGGCGCAGCGCGATACGGCCAGTCCATAGACCGAGCGGGTCTCGGGACCCGGAGCCGACGCTCCATCTTCGGCGTGTCCACTCGCGGCCATGGCCAGGCCGGCGGCGGCGAGCCCGCGTCGCCGGTCGACGACGATCGGTTCGGGTGACGCCGTGCCTCATGCACCGGCCGGATGCGTCACGCTACACTTTCGCCGATGAGCCACCTGCAGGCGGACGACACGACCGGGCATCCCGCCGCGATCTCGCCTCCGGCCCAGGGACGAGCCAGCGCGCTGCTGACGCTCGCCCGGCTCCGTTCCCTCGCCGCGCTTGGCGCCCTTTGCCTCATCCTGGCGCTCGAGTACGTGCGCCAGCTGCTATCTCCCTACCTGGTCTCCTGGCAGGGCCGCATCCTGATGAACGCCGCGGTGTTCGTCGGCGTCGTCTTCCTGCTGGGGCTGATGTTCAGCGTCATCAACCGCCTGCAGCTCCGGCTGGAGCGCCAGAACCGCGAGCTGCTCGCCCTGCACGCCGCCGCGCTCGACATCTACCGCGAGCTCGAGCTCTCGGCGGTGCTGGAAAAGGTCGTGGACCAGGCCCGGCACCTGGTCGGCGCCCGCTACGGCGCCCTGTCGGTGATGAACGAGCAGGGCCGCATCGAGAGCTTCCTCACCTCCGGCATCGATGCCGCCGCACGCGCCCGCATCGGTCCGCCGCCGACGGGGCACGGCCTGCTCGGCGTGTCGCTGCGCGAAGGGCGGCGGCTGCGTCTGAGCCAGATCTCCCGCGATCCCCGCGCAGCCGGCTTCCCGCCCAACCATCCGCCGATGCGCTCGCTGGTCGCGGTGCCCATCCTCTGCCGGACGCATTTCCGCGGCAACCTCTACCTGGCCGAGAAACTGGGCGAGGAGAGTTTCTCGGTCGACGACGAGGAAACCCTGGTGCGCTTCGCCACCAAGGCCGCGATCGCCATCGATCACGCCTTTCTCCACCGGCAGCTGGCGTCGCTCGCCGTGGCGGAGGAGCGCCTGCGCATCGCTCACGAGATGCACGACGGGCTCGCCCAGGTGCTCGCCTACGTCAACACCAAGGCGCAGGCGGTGCGCGAGTTCCTGCGCACCGGTCGCACCGAGGAGGCGGCGCGCCAGCTCGATCAGCTGGCGGCGGCGGCGCGCGAGGTCTACGGCGACGTGCGCGACTCGATCGTCGGCCTGCGCGGCGTCGCCGGGGCAGATTGGCGGCTGGGGACGGCGCTCGCGGACTACGTCGCCGCCTGGCAGGAGCAGAGCGGCGTCGCCTGCCGCCTGCGGATGGATGCGAGCCTGCGCTTCCCGTCGGCGATCGAGCTGCAGCTGCTGCGCATCGTTCAGGAAGCGCTCGCCAACGTGCGCAAGCACGCCCAGGCGCGCCATGCCGAGGTCGTCCTGGAGGTGCGCGACGGCGTCCCGTCGCTCACCGTCGCCGACGACGGCGTCGGCTTCCATCCCGGCGAGCTCGGCCGCTCGGAGTTCCCGCGCTTTGGCCTTGCCACCATGCGCGAGCGGGCGGAGAGTATCGGCGGCAAGTTCGAGATATCCTCGTCGTCCGACGGTGGTACGCGAATCCAGCTCGTGCTGCCGGTCCCGGCGGCGCCATTGGCAGCCGCGGACGGGGCCTGACCGCGGCCGGGGCTCGAAGACAGGGGAATGGCGCCTTGAAAGTCCTGATCGCCGACGATCACGCGCTCTTTCGCGACGGGTTGCGCAGTCTGCTGGAGGCGCGCGGCGTCGACATCGTCGGCGAGGCGAGCAATGGGCGCGAGGCCGTCGAGCTGACGCGGCGGCTGCGCCCCGACGTCGTGCTCATGGACCTGGCGATGCCCGAGGTGGACGGTCTTGCCGCCACCAGGTTGATCAGCGCCGAGCTGCCGGCGGTCAAGGTGGTGGTGCTGACCGCCTCCGACGAGGATGCCAAACTGTTCGAGGCGATCAAGTCGGGCGCTCAGGGCTACCTGCTCAAGGACCTCACCTCAGAGGACTTCTTCGCCCTGCTCGAGCGCACCGAGCGGGGCGAGCCCGCGCTGACGCCGGCGATCGCTCGCAAGCTGCTCGAGGAGTTTGCGCGTCCAGCCAAGGCGACGACGCTGCCGGCCAACGACCCCGACCCGTTGACCGAGCGCGAGCGCGAGATCCTCGGCCTGCTGGTCGAGGGGGTGACCTCGAACCGCCAGCTCGCGAGGCAGCTCGAGGTGAGCGAGAACACCATCAAGTTCCACGTCCGCAACCTGCTCGACAAGCTGCACCTCCACAACCGCGCCCAGGTGGTGGGTTACGCCTTGCGGCACGGCCTGGTCGAGCCCGCCGACAGCCGCCAAGACTGACCAGCCGGCAGTTTGCCGAGGCTACCCGCGCTGTGCCGCGCCGCGGGGTGGGGAGCCGCCCACCCCGGCGCGCGAGGGAGCCGCCTGATCGGGTATCGGCAAGGGCCGTGCCGCGGGCTAACCTGGCGATCATGCTCGCTGGCCTCGATCGCAACCCCGCCCTGGCTTCCACCATTCGCACCGTCTTGATCGGCACTTCGCTGAGCGACGCCTCGGACGAGGTGGTGCTCAACGGCCTCAGGCTGGCTCGCGCCGCCGGCGCCAAGATCCAGCTGGTGCATGCCTTCGACCTGACGATGCTCTATAGCGGTGCCACCTTCGGCGGCGGCGCCTACCTGCCAGAGATGATCGACGCCGAGCGTCACGGCTGGCGGCAACGGCTGCAGGAGCAGGCGGTGCGGGTGGGCATCGAGAGTGGGGAGCTTGCCGGCGTCCAGCCGCTGGAAGGCGCGCCGCACCGCGTGCTCGTCGCGGCGGCCGAGGAGGCGGGCGCCGATCTCATCGTGGTCGGCGCCGCCGAAAGCTGGGGAAGCCTGTCGAAGCTGCTGGGCTCGACCGCCGACCGCGTCATCCGTGCCGCAACCTGCCCGGTCGTCGCCACTCGCGGCGAGCTGGTGGTGCCGCCGCGGCGGGTGGTGATCGCCGTCGACCTGTCGCCGGCCGCCGGCGATGCGATGCGCTGCGGCCTGCGGGTGCTCGCCGCCATCGGGGGCGGGCCGGGGGGGCATCCGCACACCGCCGTCGAGGCGCTGCTGGTGACCGCGGCTGGGCAAGAGATCGAGCGCCGGGCGGAGGACAGCCTGAAGAGTTTCGTCGACAGCCACAGTCCCGACCCGGGCTGGCACGTCACCGGCCGGGTGCGCGGCGGCGCGGTGGCCCACGCAGAGATCCTTGCTCGCTGCCGGGATGCGGTACCCGATCTGATCGTGCTCGGCACCCACGGCCGGGGCGGCTTCGAGCGCTTCCTCATCGGTAGCGTCTCGGAGTCGGTGCTGCGCCACGCGCAGGGCAGCCTGCTGGTCATCCCGCCGCGCGCCGCCGCCATCGCTCCACGTTCAACTTGACGCTCAGGCCCGGGCGGTCCGGCGTCAGCGCCGCGCGCGCCGGACCGCGTCCCTCACCATGGCCCGCAGACGGCGCCGGTCCCCGCCGGACAACCTGCTGTCCAGCGCCGAGGGCACGGCTCCGTCCGTAACACCCCGGGCAGTCTCTCAGTGGCGAGAGGGGTGCCGACTGTGCCTTTCTCCGGCGTCGGGGCATGATCCGGGTGGACCGCGAGCTCACCGGTGGCGTGGCGGCGGGGACCCTCTCTGTAACGCCGCCGAAGCGGCCGGCGCCTAACACCTTCGATTAGCCTTCTCGCGCTTGCGCGAGCAAAGAGAATGGCGCTCGGGGCGTCCGTGGGGGCTGGCATGCTCAGAGAGGAGGCCTTCTATGCCAAACGCAGCCGCGCTGCGGATCGTCACCCAGGGAGCGCTTGCTTGCTGGCTCACGGCGATGGCCGCGTTCGCCCAGGACGTGCAAGTCAATCCCGTCGACACCAACCTCCCGAACCAGGACAACAGCACGGCGCAGAGCGAGACCAGCCACGCCGAGTTCGGCAGCACCGTCGTGGTCGCCTACAACGACAGCCAGCAGACGACCTCGCTGGGAGCCGCGTTCACCAGCCTCATGAGCTACTCCTCGTCGGCGAACGGTGGCGCGACCTGGACCTACGGGGGCCTGGCGACGGCGCCCGCCGGGCAGCGGCTGTGGGGCGACCCGATGGTAGTCGTCGACGGGTCGGGCGTTTTCTACATGGCGAGCCTGAGCGGTCCTGCTGGCGTCGGCAACGGCATCGGCGGCGTTGCCGTCTACCAGTCCACAGGGAACAGCCCGTCGGTGACCTTTGGCACGCCGGTGCTGGTCAACGGCATCAGCGGCACCTCGGCCGGCGGCCAGGACAAGGAGTGGCTGGCGGTCGACACGACCGGCGGCGCGTTCAACGGGCGCGTCTACCTGGCATGGACCGACTTCGTGACGTTGAGCACCGGCCAGATCGAGTTCGTGCGCTCCACCTCGACGAGCCCGCTCTCGCTGACCGCGCCGGTGGCGATCGGCCCCGCCGACAAGCTCAACCATGGCGCCAACCTCGCGGTCGGCCCGGCGGGCGAGCTATACCTGGCCTGGGGCGGCTATGACTGGTCGGGGTTCGGCGTCACCGGCGCCACCATCCGCCTGGTCAAGTCGACCGACGGCGGCGTGAACTTCGTCAACCCAGACCCGGCCGATCCGAACCCCTTCAAGACGGTGGTGACGCCGAACATCACCCCGGACGTGCTGAGCTCGGGCGGCGTCTCCATCCGCACCCGCGGCTTCCCCTACCTGGCGGTCGATCGCACGCCTGCCGGCAGCCCGACGCGCGGTAACCTCTACCTGGTCTACCAGGGCAAGACCAGCGCCGCGAGCACCGACAACGCGGACATCTTCTTCATGAGCTCGACCGACGGCGGTGCCAGCTGGAGCACGCCGCGCACCATCAACAAGGGGCCGGCGGTCACCGCCGGCGCCGACACCACCAACAACGACAACTGGCAGCCGGCGATCGCCGTGTCGCCGACCAGTGGCCAGATCACGGTCACCTTCTACGATCGGCGGCAGGACCCGGCCAACAAGCTCATCCGCCTGTACCAGGCGATCTCAACCGACGGCGGCGCGACCTGGTTCGACCAGCCGGGCTCGGCCGTGCAGTTCCAGCCGGACACCGGCTACGACCCGCTGCTCGTCCCAACCTACATGGGCGACTACAACTTCGCCGCCAGCACCGCCGGTGCGACGCGGGCCTCGTGGGGCGACCTGCGCAACCTGTGCACGCCGCCGCCGGGCGCTCCCAACCCGTGCTCGCCGGCCGGCCGCAGCGACATGGACGTGTTCACCAACAGCAGCGCGCAGCTGCACGGCCCGGACCTGGCGATCACGCCGTGGGGCGACGTCACCGGCGTGGGCCCCACCTGGCAGACGCCGGACATCTTCGTGGTCGATGCCATGAATGTACAGGTCAATGCTTTCAAGGGTATCGTCAACCACCTGCGGGCCCGCATCCGCAACGTCGGCGACGTGGGGTCGTCGGGGGCCACCGTGACCTTCAAGTACGCGCCGTGGTTTGCCGGCATCACCGACGCGGCGCTCAAGACGATCGGCACCGTGCCGCAGGACCTCCTGGCCGGGCAGTCGGCGGTGGTGCCGAAGGCGCTGCCCAAGGTCTACGCCAGGACGCGCCGGCAACGCTGCTGGGTTCACAAGACGGCCAACGTCCTCAACAAGATGCCCTCGAGCATCCAGGCCAAGGCCAAGTCGATGCTCCACGACATCTGGATGGCGGCCACTCGCGCCGAGGCCGACCAGGCGTTTGACCTCTTCGTCGATTCGAGGTTCCTGAGGACTTCGAAACACTCCGCACTGCGGGATATGTGCGGGATGGGGAAGGGCATAGTTCGCCAGGGAATTGGACTTCGCAAGGCGACGGGTCGCCTATGAGGCGAAGCGCGCTCGACATACTCCTGGGTGGCGGCATCGTGCTCGCGCCGTGGGCGATTGCGCGCCGGGGCGCGACGGGCCGCTGGCGGCGCCGCCCCCTGCGTCGGCGTCCGCGCCACCCCCGCGCCGGCGGTAGAATCCGGCCCATGGCACCCCCGACCCTGGCTTGGCTCCGAGCGGCCGTCGCGGCCGCAGAAGCTGTCGCGGGCCGCCGATGACCGCCATCCTCGACGTCGCCGCGCTGCTGCTCACCGCGGTGGCCGTGCTGGGATTCCTCAACCACCGCTTCGCGAAGCTGCCGCCGGCGATCGCCATGCTGACCGCCGGCCTCCTCGCCGGCGTGGCGATCGTGATCTCCGATCGGCTCTGGCCGGCGCTCGCCATCGCCGAGCACCTCGCGCCGCTTTCCGGCGGGGTCGACTTCTCCACCCTGCTGATGAAGGGCATGCTCGGCTTCCTGCTCTTCGCCGGATCGCTGACCGTCGACTACCAGGAGCTGCGGCAGCACCTCCGCACCGTCCTCGTCCTGGCGACCTTGGGGGTGCTTCTGTCGACCTTCCTCGTCGGCGCCGGCGCCTACTTCCTGTTTGCGCTCGTCGGCATCCCGGTGCCCTTCGTCTATTGCCTCCTGTTCGGGGCGCTGATCTCGCCCACCGACCCGGTCGCGGTGCTCGCGCTGATGGAGCACCTCCGCGTGCCCCGCTCCTTCCTGGTCATCTTCACCGGCGAGAGCCTGGTCAACGACGGCGTCGGAGTCGTCGTCTTCACCGTCCTGCTGGCCGTCGCCACCGCGCCCGGCAGCGTGTCGCCCGCCTCGGTGAGCCTGCTCCTCGTCAGGGAGGCCCTCGGCGGCTCGTTGCTCGGTCTCGCCGGCGGGCTCGTCATGTACTACGCGGCGAGGCGAGTCAACGAGCCCAACCTCGAGGTGCAGATCAGCGTCGCGCTGGTGACCGCCCTGATCGCCCTGGCAGCCCATCTCCACGTCTCCGGGCCGCTGGCCTGTGTCATGGCCGGCATCTTCGTCGGCAACCGCGCCCGGCGCCACGCCATGCGGGACGCCACCGCGGAGGCCCTCGATCGCATCTGGTCGTTCGCCGACTACGTCATGAACGCCGTGCTGTTTCTCCTCCTCGGGCTGCAGGCGGCGACCTTCCACATCGGTTCGCCGGTGCATGCCGCAATGGTCCTCGGCATGATCGTCCTCGTCCTCGCGGCGCGATTCGTCTCCGTCGCGTTGCCCCTGCCGCTCGTGCGCGGCGGCGGCGACACACCCCAAGGCACCGCTCCCCTGCTAACCTGGGGCGGCCTCCGCGGCGGCATCTCCGTCGCGCTCGCCCTCTCGCTGCCGCCCTTCGCGGGCCGCGACGCCGTGCTCAACGCCACCTACGCCGTCGTCGTCTTCGCCATCCTCGTCCAGGGCTCGACCGTCGGCCGCCTCGCCCGGCGCTTCTCGCCAGAACCTCGCCGAACGTGAGACTGGATCGGACTGACGCTGACATGCCGCGCGTAGGCCAGGCCGCCGGCCGGTACTCGAAGCGGCTGGTGAACCTCGCCCGGGAAGGTCCACACGCGGCGAGCCGATCGCCGCCGCCATGGAGCTCCGCCGCCCGCGCAGCTGGCTCTCGCCCGCGGCACTCGACATGCCCCCCAGCTTCGCTTACCTTTCACCCAACGGAAGCTGTCAGGGAGGTTGGTCCAGGTCAGGTCATTCCCGCCAGCCGTCACCAAACGGGGGATGGCCAGGTCAGGCCACGCGGGTCAAGCGGATCGGGACAAGGGCACGTCAGCTCGGCGCTTGAAAGGGGGACAATATGGCAATCGTTGCGATGTTCGAAGTGGATGGGGCGGACTCAACCAAGTACGACGAGGTCATCCGGCGACTCACGGAAATCGGTCAAAGAGTACCCGACGGGCAGCTGTACCACATCTGCTATGGCGACAGGCAGCGCCTACAGGTGATCGACGTCTTCGAAAGCTCGGCCAAGCTCGACGCCTTCGGCGCGAAGCTCATGCCGATTCTGCAAGACCTGGGCATCGAGGCGAAACCAACGGTCTTCGAGGTCTACAACATCATCGCCGAACATTAGAGGCAACTCCGTCGATACGGCCACTCTCGCGGCCGGCGCCCTGCCGGCGCGCTGATCTTGCTCACCGACCCGGTCGCGGTGCTGGCGCTGATCGAGCACCTCCGCGCGTGTCCCGCTCCTTGCTGATCATCGTCACCGGCGAGAGCCTGGTCAACCAGGGATCGACCGCCGGCCGTCTCGCCCGGCGCCTCTCGCCGCAACCTCGCCGCAGCTGAGCCCGTCCCGATCGGGGCGGCGCGGACAGGCTGCGCTACCATCCCCACATGCGGCACCGTCCCTGGTCAAGACTCGGTCTCGGGCCGCTTGCCGCCGCCGGCGCGGAGCCGTCCGGCGAGGGCATCACCCCCGGCGACGTCAGCCGCGAGCTCCGCGACTTCGCCCGCCGGCAGGAGCGCCGCCGCCGGGTGCTGCCCCGCGCGCTGCTGGTCGGCATCCTCGCCGGCCTCGCCGCCACGGCGTTCCGGCTCAGCCTCGATGCCGCAGACCGGCTGCGCAACGCCCTCTTTCGCTTCACCCACACGCTGCCGATCGGGTGGGGCCTGCCGCTCGCGGCCGCCGTCTGCGGCGGCGGCGCCGCGGCCGCCCTCTGGCTGGTCCGCCGCTTCGCCCCCGAGACCGCCGGCAGCGGCATCCCCCATCTGAAGGCGGTGCTGAACCGCTTGCGCGGCATGAAATGGCGGCGGGTGCTGCTGGTCAAGTTCGCGAGCGGCACACTGGGCATCGGCAGCGGACTGGCCCTGGGCCGCGAGGGGCCGACCGTGCAGATGGGCGGCGCCATTGGCCAGATGGTGGCCCAGTGGCTACGCGGCAACGCGCGGGAACGGCACACCCTGATCGCCGCCGGCGCCGGCGCCGGCCTCGCCGCCGCCTTCAACGCCCCGCTCGCCGGCGTCATCTTCGTGCTCGAAGAGCTGCGCCGCGACTTCGCTCCCGGCGCCCTGACCGGCGCCTTCGTCGCCTCGGTGACCGCCGACGTGGTGGAGCGCCTGCTGCTCGGGCAGTCGCCGGTCTTCCACATCGCCAGCCCGCCGGTGCCGCCGCTTTCGAGCCTGCCGTTGTTCCTGGCCCTCGGGCTGTTCGCCGGCCTGCTGGGAGTCGCCTTCAACCGCGCCCTGCTCGGCAGCCTGCGCCTGTTCGAGCGCACCGCGGCATGGCCGTTCGGCCTGCCCGCCGGGGTGGTGGGCGCCGCCATCGGCGTGGTCGGCTGGTTCGCGCCGGCGGCGCTCGGCGGCGGCGCGCCGCTGGTCGGTGAGACCCTGGCCGGCAGGGTGACCCTGGGAGCGCTCGCCGGCCTGCTCGTGCTGCGCTTCGCCATGACCATGTTCAGTTACGGCTGCGGCGCCGCCGGCGGCATCTTCGCACCGCTGCTGGTCATCGGCGCGCAGGCCGGCCTGCTGATCGGCCTCCTCGGCCAGCCTCTCTTCCCCGCCACCGCCGGCTATCACACCGCCTTCGCCGTGGTGGGCATGGCGGCGTTGTTCGCGGCCATCGTGCGGGCGCCGCTCACCGCCATCGTGCTGCTGCTCGAGATGACCGAGCAGTACTCGTTGATGCTGCCGCTGCTCATCGCCTGCTTCACCGCCTACACCCTCGCCGACCTGCTGCGCGACCGGCCCATCTACGAGGCGTTGCTCGAGCGCGATCTGATGCGCGGCCAGGACCGGGCAGCGCCCGCCGGCACCACCCTCCTCGAGCTCAAGGTGGAGGCGGGCGCGCCCTTCGACGGCGGGCGAGTCGCCGACCTCGGCCTGCCGCCGGGCTGCCTGCTGGTGACCGTCGAGCGCGCCGGCCGCGAGGAGGTGGCGTCGCGCGACACCGTGCTGCGGGCCGGCGACCGCATCACCGCCGTGGTGGCGGCGGCCGCCGCCGGCGGCGTCGAGCGGCTCCGCCAAGGCGTCGAGGCGCCCAGGGGCGGCCGCGGGCATCCTCCCGCCGGTTCCCCCTAGCCTGCCGCTGCCGTCCGCGCCTGCCACCCCTGGCAGCCGTCCCTCGGTCGCCCGGCCATCGCGGGCCGCCGCCGGAGGCACCGCGCGGATCGCGAGCGAATTAGATCGCAAGGCGATAGGGTTTCAGGTAGACTTCCTGGCGGCCGGTCGCCGGACCGTGGCGCTCCGCCGCGCGTGCGGGGTTCACCGGGTTCTGCCCTTGCCGGCCTGCCGAACCGTGCCCGGTAGGGCATTGAAAGGAGATCGAGATGATCCGTAAGTCGCTGCCGTGGGTGGTGATGCTGTGCCTGGTGACGATCTTCGTGGGCTGTGCGCACAAACAGCCGATCACCGCGCCGGCCGCCGTGCAGGCGCACACCGCCCCGGCGCCGCCGCCGGCGACCGAGGTGCGTCCGGCCCGCACCCCCGCCGCCCCGCCGCCCGCGGACCCGATGCTGTCGAGCGACATGCAGGTGGTCAACGGCGAGCTGCACCGCCGGGGCTTCACCCCGGACGTCTATTTCGACTTCGACAAGAGCGAGCTCAAGAGCGATGCCCGCGCCGAGTTGCAGCGCAATGCCGGCCTGCTGCGCACCTACGACCACCTCGACCTGATGATCGAGGGCAACTGCGACGAACGCGGCACCGCCGAGTACAACCTGGCGCTCGGCGAGCGCCGCGCCAATGCGGTGAAGAGCTACCTCTCCTCGCTGGGCGTCGCCGGCCAGCGGATGCGCACCCTGAGCTATGGCTCGGAGCGTCCGGTCTGCACCGAGCATCAGGAGAGCTGCTGGTCGCAGAACCGGCGCGATCACATGGTGGTCAGCGGCCGTTCGACCGGTGGCAGCATCGGCTAACCGCTGACTCAGGCCGTCCGCCTGCCCGTCGCCTTCGTGGCCCCTCCGGCCGCCGGTTCGCCAGCCACCGGCGCCGGTCGGACCCTCGCCGCCTGCAACGTGAGATCGGACGCTCCGAGCGCGCAAACCTCCGCGGTTCATTCATCCACTCTCTGTGACTATGATGTCGATCATGGTCACAGAGCCACACGAGATCTCGACTGCGGACGACGCGAGGCAGCCGAGCGGAGAATCCACGGCGCCACCGGCGCCGCCGCCCCGACGTGGCGGCGGCCAGCTGCTGATCGTGGGCGCCGGCCCCACGGGACTGGCGCTCGCCTGCCGCTGCACCCAGCTCGGCCTCGACACCCGGTTGATCGATCGCAAGGCGGGACCCACCGCGACATCGAACGCCATCGGGCTGCAGTATCGGATCTCCGAGCTGCTCGCGGCGATGGGGGTCGTGGACCGCTTCATCCAGGAGAGCTGCACGCCGAGCGCCGTCAACCTCTACCTGGGAGAGCGCAAGCTGCTCCAGGTCGGGTTCCACCCCGAGCTCGGCGACGCCGGCGCCGGCGGCGCCTTCCAGCCTTGCTCGCTGCTGATCCCTCAGAGCCGTACCGAGGCCCTCCTCGGCGACTTCCTCCGCGAGCTCGGGGGAAGGGCGGTCGAGTGGTCCACGGAGCTCGTGGAGCATACCCAGAGCGCCGGCTCGGTCCAGGCGCGGCTCAGGCACGCCTCCGGGGCGGAGGAAGAGTGGCGAGGGAGCTGGCTGGTCAGCTGCGAAGGAGCGCACAGCCGCATCCGCGCCCAGGCCGGCATCGAGTTCCGCGGCCAAAGCTATGCCCAGCATTTCCTGCTGGCCGACTTCGACCTCGGGAGCGAATCGCTGCTGGCCCAGAGCGAGGTCAGCCTCTGGCTTCATCCTCAGGGCTCGGTGGCCCTGATGCCGCTGCCCACCATGAACGTGTGGCGCTTCTTCGCCGAGATCACCGCACCCGCGTGGCACGGCGAGCCCTCGCAGGCGGAGATCTGGGGCCAGGTGCAGGAGGTGCTGTCGCAGCGGGTGCCGCATGCGGAGCGCTTCGCGGCGGCGCAGCCACGCTGGGCATCGCAATTCCGCATTCATCGCCGCCTGGCCGACCACTTTCGCCGTGACCGCGTCTTCCTCGCCGGCGACGCGGCGCATCTCCACAGCTTCACGGGCGGGCAGGGGACGCCACCGGCATCCAGGACGCCTTCAACCTGGCCTGGAAGCTGGCGCGGGTGTCGGGAGGCGCCGCCGACGGCCTGCTCGACACCTATGAGGAGGAGCGCCGTCCCCAGGCCCAGGCCGTGCTGCGGCAGACCGACCAGATCACCAGGCTCTTCACGGCGACGCGGCCGCCGGCGAGCTGGATCCGGGAATGGCTGGTACTGCCCATCCTGCGCTTGCCGTCGTTGCAGAAGCGGTTTTTTGGCCGATTCGCGCAGCTCCACGTCAGCTATCGCGGGACCAGGCTCGCCGTCGACGAGACCTCGCTCGTGCACCGGGCCGTCAGCGGGTGCAGGTCCGGAGATCGAACACCCGACGTCGCGCTGCGTCACGCCGAGACCGGCAACGACTGGACGCTGTTGAACGCCTTGCGCTTGGGACGCCCGGTCGTGCTCCTGGGAACCCTGCCCGATTCCCCTCCTGAGATTGGGCATGACGCGCTGCTACGCGCCCTCGATCGCCTCGAGATCGAGTCCTATCGGGTGGTGGCGGCCGACTCGCCGCCGGCGAGCGACCGCACCCGGGTGCTGATCGATGTCCATGGCGACTGGCGCAGGCTCTACCCGCTGCACGGAGACTTCCTCTGCTTGGTGCGGCCGGACGCCCATCTCGGGCTCATCCAGCAGCACCTCGACATTCCGCGCTTGCGGCGGTACCTGAGATCCTTGTGTTCAGAAGCCGCGGTGGTGGCAGCCTTCGCCGGCCTGGGCGCGAGCTGACCAGAGCCGAGATGCCGCGTCCCTTCACCGCTGTCGAACGCCGGGCCGTCGCCGAGAAGCTCCGCCGGGCGGCCCGCGACAGCCTGGCCCACGGGGGCGTCCGGCAGATTAGCGTCGAGGTCCTCACCCGCGCCGCCGGCATCTCGAAGGGCGCCTTCTACCGCTTTCATCCCGCGAAGGAGGCGCTGGTCTTCGAGATCCTGGCCGAGGCGGAGACCGAGGTCCGGCGAGAGCTCGAGCGCCGCCTCGAGCAACCCTGGGCCAGCCCGCGTGAGCTCATCGAGCGCTTCCTGCGTTTCCAGTTCGAGGTTATCGACCGGGAGCCGATCCTGGCCCTCCTCGCCGACCCGGTCGAGGCGGCCTTGCTGCTGCGCGCCGTCCCCCCGGAGCAGCTGGCCAGGCTCGAGCAAGAGGACGACCGGTATTTCTCCCGGATCTTCGCCCGCTGGCACGAGCAAGGCATCATCGCCGCCGTGCCCTCCCGCGTCCTGTCCGGACTGCCTCGCGTCGCGCTGGCCCTCGTGCGCCAGCGCGACCTCATCGGCAGGGAGCGATTTCCCCTCGTCGTCGACCTCCTCGTCGAAAGCCTCGCACGACGTCTGGCCACCGATCGGCCACCAGGCAGCGCGCCACCGGCGCTATAGGTCACTGGTGCTGATCGTAGAGCCAGGCGAGAAACAGGTGCTCATCGATCAAGACATGCGACCCTTGCGGATGATGGCCGGCTCGAGACCATTGCCAGGTACGATTCGGCGGCTCCCACTCTGCGAGATCGCGCGTTCCAGTCGTCGATCCTGCCGCCGTACCTGCGCAAGACGAGGTCGCTCGAGGAGCTCCTGCCGTGGCTGTACCTCAAGGGGGTGAGCACGGGAGACTTCAGCGAAGCTCTCGCGGCCCTTCTCGGGCCGGCGGCGCCGGGGTTGTCGGCGACGACGATGGCGCGCCTGAAAAGCTGCTGGGAGGAGGAGTACAAGGCTTGGCAGGCTCGCTCGTTGGCCGGCAAGCGCTACGTCTATGTGTGGGCCGATGGCGTGTATTTCAACGTGCGGCTGGAGAGCCCCGGCAACACCCGGCAGTGCATCCTGGTCTTGATGGGCGCCACCACCGAGGGCAAGAAGGAGCTGCTGGCGGTGGCCGACGGCTACCGCGAGAGCGATCAGTCGTGGCTCGAGCTGCTGCTCGACCTGCGCTCGCGCGGGCTGGTCGACGATCTGGAGCTGGCCACCGGCGATGGGTCGCTCGGTTTCTGGAAGGCGCTGCCCAAGGTCTACGCCAGGACGCGCCGGCAACGCTGCTGGGTTCACAAGACGGCCAACGTCCTCAACAAGATGCCCTCGAGCATCCAGGCCAAGGCCAAGTCGATGCTCCACGACATCTGGATGGCGGCCACTCGCGCCGAGGCCGACCAGGCGTTTGACCTCTTCGTCGATTCCTTCAGTGCCAAGTACGCCGCGGCGGTGTCGTGCCTGCGGACGGACCGCACCGAGTTGCTGGCGTTCTACGACTTCCCGGCGGAGCATTGGATTCACCTGCGCACGACCAACCCGATCGAGTCCACCTTCGCCACCGTGCGCCTGCGCACCGCGAAGACGAAGGGTAGCGGCAGCCGCCTCGCGTGCCTGACGATGGTTTTCAAGCTGACGATGTCGGCGCAGAAGACGTGGCGCGCGCTCAACGGCGCGACGGCACTCCTAGCCGATGTCATCCAGGGAGTGAGATTCGAAGATGGGATCAAGAAGAACGCCGCCTGACTCCCGGCGCCAAACACAACTCTTGACAATACCTCTACCTCAGGCACCCCGGCATGCTGGCTCTCGCTCTAACAATTCCCCATAATGGGGAATAGACTTGGAACGCAAGCCGAGGCAGATCGGGAAGCCCTCCTACGCGGAGGTGTCCCGGTTCCTACGCCGGTGGGTATCGCGGCGCCACCGGCCGGTCGAAAGGCGAGGATCGGCGTGAGCGAAGCGAAGTACTGGTATTGGCTGCGCGGCACTGAGCGGTTGGGGCCGCTCGTCGCAGACCAAGTAGTTCGGCTGCTGCAATCGGGTGAGATCGGACCCACAACGCTCGTCTGGAATGCCTCTCTACCCGAGTGGATGCCTGCCGATGTCGTCTTTGGCACTACGCCGCCGCCACCGCCTCACGCGGCGCCAGTAGTCGTTGTGGCACCAACGCCCGCACGAACTGCTGACAGCGTTCTGGCCCCGCCACTCAGCGACGCGCACTCCGATATCGCGTCTACGACAAGTCCGCCCGAGGTGCCAAAGCCTTCCGTGCGGCTTAGCCTCTTCTGGCTGGCAGTGGTCCTGATCTACACGATTGCCGTCTCTGTACTTACTCAGGGAGAAGGATTAGCCTGGTACCTCATAATTCCGTCGAGCCTCTGGGTCTTCTTGGACGCGCATTCGATCGGCGCCAGACGGGGCCTCGTTAGGGGCCTCGCAAACCTGGCGCCGGCGGGCTGGTTGCTCTCCTCACTCTTGCTCTGGATCGTCGCTTTTCCGGTCTATTGCTTCAACCGTCAGCGCATCAAGGCTCTAGCGTTACCCAGGAAAGGACCTCGCCATCCAGCTCTGCGTGCGGCCTTCTTCGCGATTCTGGCGACCTGCGTCCTGAGACTGGGGTACGACCTCACGTGGAAGCGCCAAGTCCCAGCCGGGCAACCGAACACGGTTGCTCAACCGAGCCCCGCGAATGCCACCTCCGAAGGTGCTGACATCAAGGTCAGTCCTGCGGTCATCCCTGCCTTCTCATCGTTTCCGCATGACTTGGCTCTGTTAGAGTGTTATCCCTTCGACACACTTGAGTACCCACCGTTTGCAGCCGCCTACAGGAAGCTCGCGACAGATCCTACTATGCCCGATTGGCTCCGCAAACTTGAAGTAGTGGCAGCCAAAAACCGATTCCTCCGCCTCAAGGACTCCCGCTACATCGTTCTAACGGGCTGCAAACCTCATTTCTGCCCCGGCAACAAGTTCGTGGTCCTCTTTGCGCCTGATAGCGATGATGCCGTAGGCATCGTCACCATCGACGGCACAACTCGTTATCTTGGGCAGGCATCTGAGATCGAACGAACACTGCTCCACACACTACTGAACCAGGATGACTCCGGAGAGCCAGCTGCGGCAACGGGAGCAGAACCAACTCGACCGCAGCCGCCGCGACCGAAGCCGGTACGCCTCGACAACGACCTGACGCTGTACGAGGCGATGTTCGGGTTGAGGTACCAGGGCAGGCGCATCGAGAGCCTTGAGCGCTGCTCCTGGCGCGGGGATCTAGTCTTCAAGGTGGTCTCGGTCGTGGATGGTTGGGTCCTCTACCAGGTAGACCTCGGGAGCGAAGCGCCCCTCCGGCTCGCCGTCGTCGAGGAGCCGGGCGACTACTACGGAGAGGGGCAAATGATGCCTGGAACCGCCTACTACGAGATCACGGGCAGCACCTCGTTCCGGACGTACAGTGGCAGCACGGTTATAATCCCGACGGCGCGGCTGGCCGACCCCTACGCGGAGCCCTGCCGACGCCACCCCCGCAGGCAGGAACCTGAGCCCGAGCAGCAGTAGCCGTGGGCGATAAGGTCGGCGGCGCCCGGCTCGTAGTCGAGCCTGGCCCTAACGCCGTATCGCTGCTCTCGCCCGGCGGCCGAGGGCGCAGCCACACCGGCAGCCGGGGCGGAGGTCGGCGAGGCCGAGGGCGCGCCCGGCGGTTTCGTCGAGCGGTCGAGCGGCTGCCAGGTTCCTCGACGGCCAGTCCCACGGTCTCGCAACGCTCTGCGTGCGCGGGCCGGCGGGGCGCTACTCCCCCTCTCCCCCCTTCGCCGGAAATGCTTCACAGGCCGCGCATAAAGAGCGGCCCGCCATCAGAGGCGCCGGCCCCCACACGGGAGATGGAGACCCGCCGATTTAGCTGCCGATTGCTGACTTTGTGCTGACTTCAGGCGAGGAGTGAACTCGCCCTGGAGGCTTAAGCCATTGATTCTAATGGTGCGGCTGGGAGGACTCGAACCCCCGACCAAGAGTTTAGGAAACTCCTGCTCTTTCCACCTGAGCTACAGCCGCAACCCATTGAAGTATATCCCCTGTTTGCGGCGGCAGCCCGAGGGCCAGAGGCCACCCGGCTGCTCACACTCCAACCCCTACCGCGTGCTCCACCAAATCAGCCCGATCAGCAGCACCTGCATCGGCACCCTCAGCGCCAGCGGCGTGGCCGGCCGGCCGGCTACCGGCAGGTGCTCCCTGGCGGCCTTGACGTTGGCCGGAAAGACGGCAATCAGGAAGAGGATCAGCGCGACGCCCGCCCAGCGGCGGGTGGCAGGCAGGAGCAGGCCGATGGCGCCCAGGATCTCGCAGACGCCGGTGAGATAGACCGTCTGGCGGGGCTCCGGCATCCACGCCGGCACCATGCGGACGAGCTCTTCCTTCATGCGGGTGAAATGCCCCGAGGCGGTGACCAGCAGGAGGGTCGCGAGCGCCCAGCGGGTGGCGGCGGACCAGCTGGCCATGGCCTCGACACCCAGGGCACCCAGGCCGCGGTAGAGCAGCAGCGAGCCGACCAGCACGGCCATCAGGATCATCATGGATGCGGCCCCTCGGTCCTCAATACTGGATCAGCGACGCCACCTCGTAACCGGCCAGGGCGGCGCGCCCCGGCAGGAACGTGAGCTCGATGATGAAGCCCATCCCGGCCACCGTGGCACCCTGGGACTCGATCATCCGGGCGGTGGCACGGGCGGTGCCGCCGGTGGCGACCAGGTCGTCGACGATCAGGACGCGCTCGCCCCGGGTGACCGCGTCCTGATGCATCTCCAAGGTGTCGGAGCCGTACTCGAGCTCGTAGGTCTCGCGCACCTTGAGGTACGGGAGCTTGCCGGGCTTGCGCACCGGCACGAAGCCGGCGTTGAGGTTGTAGGCGACGATCGGGCCAAACATGAAGCCCCGCGACTCGATGCCCACGACCTTGTCGATGCGACGGTCCGCAAACATCCAGACGAAACGATCGACCGTCTGCCGCAGCGCCAGCGGGTTCTGCAGCAGGGTGGTGATGTCATAGAAGAGGATCCCCGGCTTCGGGAAGTCGGGCACCTCGCGGATGTGACGCTTCAGATCGTCCATGTCTCGCCCCCTCTAGTCGATTTCGAACCTCTCCCAAGCCGGCGCCCCGGCCAGCGCCTCTTCGTCGAGACCGGTCACCGCGGCGCCCGGCGGCCCCTGCCACAACCGGGCCTTCAACCGCTCGACCTTGCCCGCCTCGCCGGCCACCTCGACCTCCACCTCGCCGTTCATCAGGTTGCGCACCCGGCCGGCCAAGCCCAGCTCGCGCGCCGCGCCGCGCACGAAATAACGGAAGCCGACGCCCTGCACCCGCCCGCGCAACCGCAGCCGCAGCGCCACCCGCTCGCCGTCGCTCACTTCGCGCCCTCTTTCCAGCCGTGGCGGCCGAGCAGCGGCACGAAGCCGACCTCCTCGCCCTCCTTGCGCCGCAGCTCGCCGCGCGCCGACTTGCGGTACAGCACCAACCGCTGCGCCTGCCGCTGGCCCTCGGGGATCAGCAGGCTGCCGCCGGGCGCCAGCTGCTCTAGCAACGGCTCGGGCACCTTGGGGGCGCCGGCCGCCACCAGGATGCGATCGTAGGGCGCCCACTCGCTCCAACCCACCGTGCCGTCGAAGACCTGGATCTTGACGTTCTCGAATCCCAGCTGGCGGATCCGCGGGATCGCCTGCTGCGCCAACTCGGCCAGCCGCTCCAGGCTGTAGACCCGCCGCACCAGCATCGCCAGCAGCGCCGTCTGGTAACCGGAACCGGTGCCGATCTCGAGCACCGAATGGTGCGGCGCCAGCTCCAGCAGCTCGGTCATCCGCGCCACGATGTAGGGCTGCGAGATGGTCTGCGCGGCGCCGATCGGCAGCGCGTGATCGCCGTAGGCCTGCGCGCGCAGGTGATCGCGCACGAACAGGTGGCGCGGCACCTTGCGCATCGCCTCGAGCACGCGCTGGTCCTTGATGCCGCGACCGGCGACCAGGTCGCGCACCATGCGCTCGCGCAGCACCGCGGCGTTGTCGCTCATTCGCCGCCGGCATCGGCCGGCCCGCCGGCCCGCAGCTCGCCGAGATCGAGGCGCGCCAACCTCTCCTGCATGGCGCTGAAGGTCTCGAGCCCGCGGTAGTAGGTGAGATCCAGGTGCAGCGGCGTGATCGAGATCCGCCCCGAGGACACCGCGTCGTGATCGGTGCCGCTGTCGCGCTGCCACATCGGGGTGCCGGCGATCCAGTAGTACTTGCGCCCGCGCGGATCGAGGTTCTCGACCACCGACTGCTTGTAGACCCGCCGCCCGAGGCGGGTGAAGCTGACGCCGCCGATCGGCCCCGCCGGCACGTTGACGTTGAGCAGCAGGTCCGGCGGCATCTCCTCGGCGAGCAGCGTCTCGACCAGCCGCCGGGCGAAGCGCGCCGCCGGCTCGAACGAGAACCCCTCGCCGACCTCCTGGCTGAAGGCGAGCGACGGGATGCCCAGCAGCGTCCCCTCGAAGGTGGCGCTCACCGTCCCCGAGTAGGTCACGTCGTCGCCGACGTTGAGGCCGAAGTTGATGCCCGAACAGACGAAGTCCGGCGGCCGGTCCTTGAGCACCCAGAGCACGCCGAGGTTGACGCAGTCCGTCGGCGTGCCGTCGACCGAGAACCAGTTCTCGCGCACCTTGCGCATGCGCAGCGGCCGGCTGAGGGTCAGGGCGTGCCCCGACGCGCTCTGCTCGCGGTCCGGCGCCACGACGACCACCTCGCCCAGCGCCGCCAGCGCCTCGGCCAGGGTCTTGATGCCCTCCGAGAAGATGCCGTCGTCGTTGGTCACCAGGAAGCGTGTCATGGCCCGTCCCCGGTCCGCCCCGTGCGCATCCGGAGGCCTTTGGCGCCCGTTTAGCCCGCCCGCCGGATGTACCGCCCCACCAGCGGCGCCAGCGCGTGCAGGGTCGCCTCCGGGATCCGCGAGTGCTCGGTGATCAAGGAATGGCGCAGCGCATCCGGACATGGGCAGCCGTGCCGCTCCTCGGGGAGGCGCGCCACCATCTGGCGGACCACCTCCTGCGACATGATCACGTTCTTGCCGATGACCTCCATGACCGATTCGCCGCTCACCGCCTCCTCGGTCTCGTGCCAGCAGTCGTAGTCGGTGATCATCGACAGCGACACGTAGCAGATCTCCGCCTCGCGCGCCAGCCGCGCCTCGGTCAGGTTGGTCATGCCGATGACGTCGACGCCGTGCGAGCGGTAGATCTCCGACTCGGCCCGGGTCGAGAACTGCGGCCCCTCCATGTTCACGTAGGTGCCGCCGCGGTGAACGGTGGCGCCGGCGGCGCGCGCCGCCTCGACGCCGACGTCGATCACCCGCGGGCAGATCGGCTTGGCCAGCGAGACGTGGGCGACCAGCCCGTTGCCGAAGAAGGTGTCGACGCGGTGCCGGGTGCGGTCGTAGAACTGGTCGGGCACCACGATGTCGGTGGGCTTGTACTCGAGCTTCATCGAGCCGACGGCCGACACCGAGATCAGCTGCTCGACGCCCAGCAGCTTGAAGCCGTAGATGTTGGCCCGGTAGTTGAGCTCCGAGGGCAGCAGCCGGTGGCCGCGGCCGTGGCGCGGCAGGAAGGCCACCCGCTTGCCCTCGAGGGTGCCGATGACGTAGGGGTCGGAGGGCTCGCCGAAAGGCGTCTCCAGACGCCGCTCCGCCGCCACCTCGAGCCCCGCCATCTGATAGAGGCCGCTGCCGCCGATCACACCGATACGGATGTCGCCTGCTTCGAGCATTGCCCCGCGCTCCCCTCCTCACCGGGAAGT
>Ga0210405_10000193_pt1 | contig 87488 bp, 77 predicted proteins | sample IncBWH11MmetaG_FD_155492 | JGI IMG/M metagenome (GOLD analysis project Ga0210405, IMG submission 155492) | Forest soil microbial communities from Barre Woods Harvard Forest LTER site, Petersham, Massachusetts, United States - Inc-BW-H-11-M | ecosystem: Environmental > Terrestrial > Soil >... | reverse complement strand
TTTGAGCGATGAACGTTTGCAGTCTAAGCGCGCTGAAAAATTGAGCGTGCCTCAACGCGCGACGCTCGAGACGTTGCTGGAAGCCGCCGACGGGAAGAAGACGCTGCGCCTGGTTTTGAAATGTGATACCCAGGGCTCGGTCGAGGCGATTAGCGCCGCGCTCCACCAGATCGACAGCAAGAAAGTCGAACTCGATATCATTCACGCCGGCGTCGGACCTATTTCGGAATCAGATATTTTGTTGGCAAGCGCGTCCAACGCGGTCGTCGTCGGATTCAACACCAAAGTTGAAAACATGGCGGTCACCGCCGCGAAACGCGAAGGCGTTCAGATCAAGCTCTACAGTATCATTTACGAATTGCTCGATCAGATCAAAGACGCAATGGCGGGATTGCTCGACCCGGAATTCCGCGAAACGGTGCTTGGCCACGCTGAAGTGAAACAAGTTTTCGAGCTGAGCAAGGGCATCGTGGCCGGCTGTTTAGTTACCGACGGTCGAATCGCTCGCACTGGACGCGCGCGCGTGATTCGAAAGCGCCAGCCGGTTTATGACGGCGGACTTTCAACGCTCCGCCGTTTTCAGGATGACGTGAAAGAGGTCCGCTCCGGCTTGGAATGCGGCATCAAGCTCGGCGATTTCAGCGAATACCACGTCGGCGATATTATCGAGTGCTATCAGCTCGAAGCGATCGCCCAAAAACTTTGATGGGAATGAGAGGGGTTTATGAAACATCGCATGCTTCGCGTCAACGAAGTCGTAAAACGGGAATTGAGCGGAATTCTTGCGCGCGAAATCAGTTTTGACGGCGCGCTGGTCACCATCAATCACGTTAAAGTCACATCAGATCTAAAAAACGCCCATGTTTTTGTCAGCGTCCTTGGATCGGAAAAGGCTGAAAACGTAATGACGAGACTCGAAGAGCATCGCGTCGCCTTTCAGTCCGAGCTCGCGCGGCGCGTGACGATGAAATTCACGCCCCATTTGCTCTTCCATCTTGACGAATCGATCGCGCGCGGTTCGCGTGTCGTGGAAATTTTGCAGCAGATCGAGAGTGACGATCAAAAGCACGAGTGAGCGCGGCCAAATTTGAGCAAATCGGCCAGGTCTTGCGCGAACATCAACGGTTCGTCGTTCTCAGCCACGTCCGGCCGGATGGCGACGCGCTCGGCAGTCAGTTGGCGTTCGGCCTTTCATTGAAACAACTCGGCAAAGACGTCCGCATTTGGAATGAGGAAGGTATGCTCGATAAATACAGTTTTCTTCCGCATGCGAATTTGCTGACCAAACCACCGGTTGAACCGGAAGAGGTCGATGTTGTCCTTGCGCTTGATACTGCGATCCAAAACCGGCTCGGCACCACCGTGGCCGCAATCAAATCCGCGACAGTTTGGATTAACATCGATCATCACCCGAGCAATCCCGGCTACGGCGACCTCGTTTACATTGACCCAAGCGCTCCTGCGACCGGTCAGATTCTTTTCGAGCTGATCCAGAACCAGAACTTGCCGATGGATCGCGCGATTGCAGAAAATCTCTACGTCGCGATCTCGACTGATACAGGATCTTTTCAATATCCGAACACAACCGCGCGCACCTTCGAGATTGCGGCCGAGCTGGTTCGGGCCGGCGTGGATGTCGGACGGATCAGCCAGTTGACTTACGAAAGTTATCCGCGCCGGCGTGTTGAACTTTTGCGCGATCTTCTCGGCACGATGCAATTCAACGCAAACGATCGCATCGCTAGCTTTAGCTTGAGTCTCGCCACGGCGAAGAGACTGGGCGTGCTACCGGAAGACAATGAAGGACTGATCGATCACTTGCGCGCGATTCGCGGCGTCATCGTTGCCATCTTTTTCGAAGAACTCTCGGACGGCAAGGTGCGGGTCAGCATGCGCTCGAAGAACGAAAAAGTGAACGTTTGCGCAATCTGCGAGAAATTCGGCGGCGGTGGGCACGTTCTCGCCGCGGGCGCGCGTGTCAAAGGTACGCTTGTTGAAGTAGAAAAGAAAATTCTGGAGGAAGTGTGTGACGTCGTTAGCCGTGTCTCCTGACGGTGTCCTGCTCGTCGATAAAGCCGATGGGATGACGTCACACGACGTGGTGGCGCTTGTTCGCCGCCAACTAGGAATCAAGAAAGTCGGTCACTGCGGAACCCTCGATCCAATCGCGACCGGACTGCTTTTAATAACAATCGGCCGGGGAACAAAGGTTCAGGATTTGTTGATGAGCGAAGACAAAGAATATGTCGGTACGCTCACCCTTGGAAAAGCGACCAGCACGCAAGATCGAGAAGGTGAAGTAGTCGAGACCAAGCCGGTACCACAGCTGGGCGAGACCGATATTCGCGCTGCGTTCGACAAGTTCCGCGGTGATTTTTACCAAATGCCACCGATGGTCTCGGCCAAAAAGCATGGCGGCGTGCCGCTCTATAAGCTCGCGCGCCAGGGAAAAGTGGTCGAACGCGAACCACGCTTCGTTCACGTCTACCGCCACACGATCGATCACATAGCGCTTCCGGATGTCGACTTCAGTGTTTTGTGCAGCAAGGGATTTTATGTTCGCACTTACGCCCACGATATTGGCGCGACGCTCGGTTGCGGTGCGCATTTGAAATCGTTGCGCCGAACTAAGTCCGGCCGGTTCGATGTCACTCACGCGATCACGGTTGACCAAATCAAAGCGCTGCCTCGGGAAGAGATCGCGAGCCGAATTCTCTCTCTTCCGCAAGTTTCGCGAATGCGAGGGGCCTAGCCTAAATTCGAAATCCGACACAAAATTCCAATGACCGAAGTTCGAAAACTGAAAAGCGCGAACGAGGGAGTAATTTTAGACGTTAGAGTTTTGAATTTCGGATTTGTTTCGAGGTTCGGATTTCGAATTTCGAATTTCGTTTCATGATGGAAACTCTGCACTCGGTCCCCGAATTATCGCGCTTAACGGACCCGTTGTTTCTTGCGATAGGCGTGTTTGACGGCGTTCATCGCGGACATCAGGCGGTGATCTCGACTTCAGCTGATCACGCGAAGGCTGCTAATGGGACACCGGTCGTGGTCACGTTCGATCCGCATCCGGAAAAAGTTTTGCGACCGCAATCGGCGCCGCATTTACTCAGCGCAACCCAACATAAAATTGCGTTAATTCGGGCACTCGGTGTTCGGCATTTGCTCGTTATCAACTTCGACAAGCAATTTGCCGCTACCGAGCCGGAAGACTTCGTGCAGCAATTGGTAGAATATTCAAGGCCGCTCCGCGAAATTTGTGTCGGGCACGAATGGTCGTTTGGAAAGAACCGGCGTGGAAACCTTGACCTTTTGAAGAAGCTCGGCGCTGAATTCAATTTCGAGGTCGTTGGAGTTCCGCCGATCAAGACAAACGACGAAGTAGTCAGCAGCACGGCGATTCGGCAGGCAATCGAGCGCGGCGATTTTGCGCGAGCGGCGGCAATGCTCGGTCGCGAATACACAATCCTGGGAACAGTCGTCCGTGGCGATGACCTCGGGAAAAAGATCGGGTTTCCGACGGCGAACCTGAGCGCACATAGCGAGCAGTTCCCTCCGAACGGCGTTTATGCGGCTGAAGCTCGCATCGACGGCGAATTGCATCGCGGCGTCGTGAATCTTGGCGTTCGACCGACCGTGACCAGCGGAAAATCAGAACGTGTGCTGGAAATCCACCTGTTCGATTTTAATCGCAGTATCTACGGCCAGGACCTCGAGGTTCGATTTGTGAAATTTCTTCGCCCGGAAAGAAAATTCGAAAACGTGGATACCCTGGTCGCGCAAATCCGGCGTGACGTCGACCAGGCGCGCGAGCTGTTTGGCAGGTAGTTGGGCCGTTTAACGCCGCGATCGCTTCCGACGTGCCGCCGAAATTCGGACAGGGGCCGGTTGTTCGCCTTCGCGTTGAGGAATTCCGAATCGCTTTTGCATGCGCAACATTTCTCTATCGATCTCCTGGATCCTGGCCATCAACGATTCTTTGTGCTCGGAGAGCCGGACGAGTTCCTTCAGCGTTGCGCTCGGAATATTTCGGAGCATTCCCTACTCTGACCTGCGAGATCGAAAATGTAAACCGCGACGGAGCTAGGGTTAGATCTGATGCGTCTTGTACATCGCCGCGAAAATGCCGCCAGTCATTACCAGCATCCCGCTGGCCAACGCGAAGGCAACGACCCACACCGTCGGGATGGTTGTTAGTCTAAACATTTCGACCAGAATGAAACGGCCGCCGTCCGACAAAACGTAAGTGAGCGCACTGGCGAAGGCACTCATTGCCACCAGAATGAATGAACGGAGAAATTCAGCCCGTCGTACGGGCTCAGGCAGCTGCCGCAAGACGCGAGCGGTGAAGCCGTCGTCCTCAATGTAAGGCGCCGCTTCCTGCAGCTTTCGGTCCAGCCAATCGTCTTGAATTTCCATGCTCAAGTTAATTCGCCCAAGCCGCTAAGGTTTTCTTCAATTTTTCGCGTCCACGTAACACATTGGTTTTGACCGTTCCCAACGGAATACCGAGCACCCGCGATGCCTCATCATGCGATAAACCGGTCTGGCAGCAAAGCAAAACCGCCGAGCGCTCGTGCAGCGGCAATAAGCTAAGGGCATGCATAAGATCGTGTCTTAAACCCGGGTCAATAGTCTGCGGATCCTGTTCGGCCTGCCACTGCTCCTCATTAATCCCGACAAGTTCCTTTCGTTTCCGGGCGTCTTCGCGAAAGCAATTGTAGGCGATCCGATAAAGCCAGGTCGAAAACTTCGCTTCCCCGCGAAAGGTGCGAATATTTTTGTAAGCCCGAACGAACGCTTCCTGCCCCAGATCGTCGGCCAGCTGAACGTCGCCCCGGGTGAGCTGGCGCAATAAACCGCGCACGCTCGATTGATGCCGACGCACCAGTTCGCCAAAAGCGTGCTGGTCGTCGTCGACAAGAACTCGAGCGATGAGATCGGCATCAGTCAGCTCCACATCCGAAGATTAGGTGGTGGGTGGTGGGGGCGGAATCTCGTTCTTTCTTCCCGCATCGAGTTTCCAAACCATCAGATAACCGAGGCCGATAACGAATGGAATCACGCCGATTGCCCATGCGCCGCCTTCCCAATCGTTCCACGCGCCGAAGCAAATCATTAAGCCGATACCGACCATCACCAGCACAATTCCGCGACGCAAATCAGAACGTTGGCGCACGGCCGGCGCGGGAGGAGCCAGCAGTGCGGGCGGGATCGGTTGGCCCTTTTCAGCCAGCATTCGAATCGTGCGATGCTGCATTCGGGACTTTGAAAACCCGAAATACATAATGAAGGCGACGATCAGGACCGGGGCTCCGAAGATCGTCAGCATCGTGATCGCCACGATCGGAATGACGAACTCAGGGAGATCTTCCGATTTGATGTTGCCGAGATCACTGTCATTACCATCAATCACGATCCCGTGATGGCCTTTGAGTTTCTTGTCGATCCTTTGATGGATTTTGTCGGCCAGGCTCCCCGGCGAACTGCCTACCGAAGCCGAAGCCGTCGCCGTTGGCGAGCCGGCGGGGGGCGGCGATGGTGGTTGTGCCAGGGCCGTCAACGCCAGCACCGTTGAACAAACACAGAGAGTCAATGTTTTCATATTCATCCTTTGGTAGTGAGATGCAGTCCGATAAGGCTTCGGATTCAATTTTTTAGGAAATACCCGGCAGCCAGACAACTAAAAGGTTGCAGGCCGAGGCCGGTTCGCCATTATTTCTACCCCTTATCGACGCGGGTGTAGCTCAGTGGTAGAGCACCTCCTTGCCAAGGAGGACGTCGCGAGTTCAAGTCTCGTCACCCGCTCCATGTCTTCCCTTGATATAACGCCCACCTGCGACGAGTTCCGCGAGCTCGCGAAAAGCGGCAATCTTATTCCGCTGGTCGTCGATCTTGTCGCGGATGTGGAAACCCCCGTTTCAGCCTTCGCGAAGATCGACAACGGCGGGCCGTGTTTTCTCTTCGAATCGGCGGAGCGAAACGAAGAACTCGGCCGGTTCTCGTTCATCGGATTTGATCCGCTCGTTGTTCTTACCAGCGCGGATTGCGAAGGCGATCCTTTAACCCAGCTTCAACAAGCGCTCGCCCGATTTCAATTTGTCGCGCCGAAGGACGTTCCCCATTTCGTTGGCGGCGCAGTCGGTTACATCGGCTATGACGTCGTCCGCTTCTTCGAGCCAACCGTGCCGATCCATCCGCGCGACGATCTGAAAATCCCGGAGATGATTTTCATGATCCCGCGAATGTTGCTCGTATTCGATCATCGGTTTCGAAAGCTTCGGCTGATCTGCAACGCGCACGTCGATGATAAAACCTCGGTTGAGCAAGCCTACGAGCGCGCATCTGCCGAGCTGGAGAAAGCAATGGCCAAACTGAGCGAGCAGTGCACGCTTCGGCCGATCGATGCGAAGCCGGCAACGAGTCTCCAATCGCCTACAAGCAATACGACTCGAACCGAATTCGAATCGATGGTCGTCAAAGCGAAGGAATTGATCGCGGCGGGCGACATTTTTCAGGTGGTGCTTTCCCAGCGCTTCGAAACCCATTTCCCCGGCCACGCGCTCGATCTGTATCGCGCCCTGCGGTTCGGCAACCCTTCCCCTTACATGTTTTGCCTGCGCTTCGATCCTGAATTCGCGGTGCTGGGAAGTTCGCCGGAAGTTCACCTGCGCGTTCGCGATCGGATTGCAGAACTTCGCCCGATTGCAGGAACTTATCCGCGCGGAACGGATTCGACTGAAGATGAACGGCTCGCCCGGGAGTTAATTGCTGATCCGAAGGAACGTGCCGAGCACGTGATGCTGATTGATCTCGGCCGGAACGATCTCGGTCGAGTCGCCGAGTTTGGGAGCGTCAACGTGACCGAGCAAATGGTGATCGAGCGCTACAGTCACGTGATGCACATCGTTTCGCATATTGTCGCGCGTCTGCGCGAGGACAAGAGTGTTTTCGACGCAATCCGGGCCACATTTCCGGCTGGGACGGTTTCCGGCGCACCAAAGATTCGCGCCATGCAAATCATCGCCGAACTGGAAAAAGCGAAGCGCGGATTTTACGCAGGCATTGTAGGCTACTTTGGATTCGACGGCTCTCACGATAGTTGCATCGCCATCCGCTCGATCGTTTTGAAAAACGCGAAAGCTTATTTGCAAACGGGAGCCGGAATCGTAGCCGACTCCAAACCATCGCGGGAATTTGACGAATGCATGAACAAAGCGAAAGCCATGTTGGCGGCGATCGCACGCGCGACGAAAAGAGAAGATTAAGCGGAAGAGGAAGATTGTGATGAAACTGCTCGTGATCGATAACTACGACTCGTTTACTTATAATCTCGTCCAGCTTTTCGGCGAGATGGAGAATGTCGATCTTGTAGTGAAACGAAACGATGAAATCTCAATCGACCAGATCGGGAAACTGAAGCCGGACCGGATTTGCATCTCGCCGGGACCAGGTCGACCGGAAAACGCCGGCATCAGTGGGGAATTGATTCGTGAGCTGGGACAGCGAACTCCGATTCTCGGCGTTTGTCTCGGCCACCAATGCATCGCGCAGGCTTTTGGGGGCGAAATTGTCCGGGCAGGTAGATTAATGCACGGCAAAACGTCGGACATTCATCATCAACATCGCGGCGTTTTCAAGAATTTGGCCGAGCCGCTCGAAGCAACGCGTTATCATTCGTTGATCGTGAAACGCGACTCGTTGCCAGACTCGCTGGAGATCACGGCCGAAACGGACGAGGGCGAGATCATGGGTCTGCAGCATCGCGAATTCCCGATTCACGGCGTGCAATTTCATCCCGAATCGATCCTGACGACCGAGGGTCGCAAGCTGCTCGCCAACTTCTTGAAGTTGTAGCCACCAGCCTGTAGCGCGTCTTTGGTCAACGGCCCACAGGCCCGTGGCTACACCACGTACGGCTTGAAATTAGGCGCCGTTACGGGCAATCACGTCGTGAATTTGTCGGACCTCGCGCACCATTTGTTCGTATTCGTCGAACATCAATGACTGCGCGCCGTCGGAAAGCGCCTCTTCCGGCCGGCCGTGCACTTCGATCATCAAACCATCCGCACCAACCGCGACTCCGGCGCGAGCGAGCGGTGTGACCATGTAACTACGACCGGTGCCGTGCGCCGCATCGACGATTACCGGCAAATGAGAGATTTTTCGCACCGCCGGCACCGCCGCGAGATCGAGCGTGTTTCGGGTGTGTTGCGCGAACGTCCGAACTCCGCGTTCACACAACACGATATTGTAATTGCCTTCGGCCATGATGTACTCGGCCGCGAGCAACCATTCTTCCAACGTTGCGGCCATTCCGCGCTTCAACAGCACTGGTAACTTCGAACGACCGGCCCGTCGCAACAGGGTGAAGTTTTGCATGTTGCGTGCGCCGATTTGAATCATGTCGGCGTATTTCTCGACCAGATCGAGGTTTGCCTCGTCGAGCGCTTCGCTCACGATCTTCAACCCAAACTCCTTGCGAATGTCGGCCAAAATCTTCAACCCCGCCTCGCCCAGCCCCGAGAACGCGTAAGGTGACGTGCGCGGCTTGAATGCGCCGCCACGGAAAAACCTGGCGCCGCTGCGCTGGACCACATCCGCGATCGCAAACGCCTGCTTGCTGTTCTCGATCGCGCACGGCCCGGCAATAATCGCGAGCGAACCGTCGCCGATGCGTGCGCCGTCGCCAAGATCGACAACAGTGCGCTCCGCTTTCAGATCCAGCGTGATCAGTTTGTACGGTTTGGTGACGCGGATCGCGTCGGCAACGCCCGGGAGATTTTCGAAATGCGAGAGATCGACCGCACCCTGATTGCCGGTTACACCGATCGCAGTCCGGGTAGCGCCCGGCATCACATGCGCGCGAAGACCGAGGGCCTCGACCACGCGAACCACGTTGTCGACTTCGGCTTTGCCCGCATGGGCGGTCATTACAATAAGCATGGCGTGAAAAGGGGTTTACTTACCCGGAATTATACCCTTCGGTCAAATTTAACCCACCGTTTTCGATTTTGGCCCGATCAAAATTGGCGGAAGCACTCGTTCGATCTCGGCCCGGTGTTGCTCGTATTGAGGCGGCAATTTCAACGTTTTGCCCAGATGCGCAGCCGGTTCGTCTGCGGTGAAGCCGGGGCCCTCGGTGGCGATTTCGAATAGAACCCCGCCCGGCTCGCGAAAATAGATCGAGTGAAAATAAAAGCGATCAATCACCGGCGTCACATGAAGGCCGAGAGCGGCGATCTGTTCGCGCCAGTGCAACTGTTCCAGTTCGTCGGAGCAGCGAAATGCAATGTGATGCACTGTGCCCGCCGAGTTGACGCCGAATTGTCCATCGGGTCGCTCGACCAAATCGACGCAGGCGCTGGCAGCTTTCGAGTTTACTGAAAACCGTTTTCGCGCTGAGTCTTCGCCAATCAATTCGAAGCCAAGAAACGCCAAAATATCTTCGGTTTTTTTCCCGCGTTGCACTTCGAGCGTTGGCGAATGAAATCCGTGAATCGCGAATTTTTCCGGCACATCGTTTTCGTACTTAAGATCGACATCGTTCAGTTGAGCCGACTCAATCAGCTCGAGCATTAGGCCGTCGGGGTCCGTAAACCGCAGCGCGCCTTCGTCAAAGCGGGCAGGCATCGTTTCGTTAAAGACGTGCTGCTCATCAAAACGCGCCTTCCAATATTCCAGTGAGTTCTTCGGAACGGCAAAACTCGCAGCGATCACCTGCCCTGTCCCGCGTGTGCCGCGACGAGCGCCCGGCCAGGCGAAGAATGTAGTCGCAGTCCCGGGTCGTCCGGTTCTATCGCCGTAATAAAGGTGATAAGTCGACGGATCGTCAAAATTCACAGTACGCTTGGCAAAGCGCAGGCCGAGGGTTTGGGTATAAAAATCGACATTGCGTTGGGGATCGCTGGCAATGGCGGTGATATGATGAATGCCGCGGAGTTTCACTCAGCGAAAACTAACAACTTCTCCATTGATTTGGGAAGCTAACAGCTTCCCCTACAGTCACGCATGTATTTGTGGCGACGGTTCGCGAGCCCAAAATGGGCGAACGAGAATGAAGAGACATTGCGCGCTATTGTGGGCGAAGGTCTGGCGGTCATCGAACGGCCGAACCGCAAACGATTGCAGTTCGAGTTCGCATCGAATCGGCAAGCTGAATTGGAGAATGTCGCGAAACGGTTCGGCGGGCGAATTGAAAAGCTCGCGCGCGACTGGTTGAAACGCTCGCTTAGCCACAAAACGAAACCGGTCAAAATTGGAACGAGGCGCCTAAACATTCCTGCCGGCGCAGCGTTTGGAACCGGCGAGCACGCCACCACGGCCATGTCGTTGCGTTTGCTCGAGAAATTGACGCGCCACTGGGACCGCGGTTGGTCGATTGTCGACCTTGGGACAGGCAGCGGAATTCTAACGCTCGCCGCGAGATGTCTCGGCGCGCGGCGCCCAATTGGAATCGACAACGATCCGATTGCGATTTCGACGGCGAAGCAAAACGCTCGACTGAACAAAATTGGTCAGTTGAGTTTTCGTGTCGCCGATGTTCGGACCTGGAGGTTGCCTCGCCAGACCGACATCGTCACCGCGAATCTTTTCAGTGAGTTGCTGATCGAAATCCTGCCGAAACTCCGAGCGACGCGTTGGCTTGTCCTTTCCGGGATTTTGCGGAGACAAGAGCGTGAATTGAAGCGCGCTCTTCGCCGAAACAAGATTGACATCATCGAGGCGCGTCGGCGCGGAAAGTGGGTTGCGATTCTGGCGGCCAACAGGTAGGGTTCGCAACCCTTAGCGGCTACGGTTTTCTGCATGAACGCGGTTTAAATCTTAAGCCGCGGGCAAATCAAATGCAGAACGAAGAACTCGCCTACGCAATCCTGACGCCGTATTCGATGCGCAAATCGCGCACCGGCGGTATTATTGCGCGACTAATTTCGCGCACGGGTTTGGATCTGGTGGCAGCGCGAATGTTCGCGCCGAGCGAGGAATTAGTGCGACGCTACGCGGAAACGGTCGTCAGTGAAAAGGAGCCGGCCCATCGGGCGACCCAGGGGCTCATTCGCGACTACGTCTTGGAAAATTTTACCGGCGAGAAAGAGGGACAACACGCCCGCGTCCTCGTTCTCATTTTCCGCGGTCCCGATGCCGCCGCAAAAATGCGCCACACCGTCGGCCATATCTCTCACGAAGAAACAAGCGCCGAAACCATTCGAGACACCTTTGGCGACTATATCACCGACGATTCAGGCAAAGTCACCTACTTTGAGCCGGCAGTGGTCGCGGAATTCGATCCGAAATCGATCGAACGCGACTTGAAGCTTTGGGCCGAGTTTTCAGACCGTGATGGTGGAATACTCGCGCAGGCGGTCCGGTTTCCGCCAAACACGCAGATCGAGAAGACGCTGGTCTTGATCAAGCCTGATAATTTCAAGTTCCCGAATGTTCGACCGGGCGGCGTCATAGAAGTTTTCTCGCGCACGGGTCTCTACATTGTTGGTTTCAAGGTGCATCGGATGAGCGTGGGGCAAGCCGAGCAGTTCTATGGCCCGGTGCTGCCGGTGTTACAGGACAAACTCGGACAAGCGAAAGGGCGAGACGCGTGGGAAGATATTGTGCAGTTTATGGCTGGGGCCCGCCCAAGCGACACGCTGCCTGAAAAACGCGAAGAGCCGGGCAGCGAAAAATGCATCGCACTTGTTTATCAGGGCGAGAACGCTGTAAGCAAAATTCGTGAAGTGCTCGGACCGACCGACCCGGCTAAAGCCCCGCCCGGATCGATTCGAAAAGAGTTTGGCCAGACTATCATGATCAACGCCGCGCACGCCTCGGATTCGGTGGACAACGCGATGCGCGAAATGGAGATCGTCCGTCCTGAAGAGAATAATTTTAAAGGTTTGATTGAAAAATTTTATGGTCGCAAATAGTGTCAACACCCACATGGAAATTTCCGAACGCGCCGCCCAACTGACTCCGTCGCTCACGCTTTCGATCGACAGCAAAGCGAAAGCGATGAAAGCGGAGGGAATCGATGTTTGCGGCTTTGGCGCGGGTGAACCGGACTTCGACACGCCGGAGCACATCAAACAGGCGGCGATCGAGGCGTTGCAGGCGGGCTTCACAAAGTACACGCCGAGCGCGGGTATTCCGGAGCTGCGTGCCGCGATCGCTGAGAAATTGGCCGCTGACAACGGCCTCACGTATCGGGCAAGCCAGATCATCGTCAGCAACGGGGCAAAGCATTCCTGTTACAACGCGATCTTGGCTACTTGTCAGCCGGGTGATGAAGTTATTATTCCCGCTCCCTACTGGGTCAGTTACCCCGATATGGTGCGACTCGCAGGTGCGGAACCGGTGATCGTTCCGACGATGGAGCGCAACAACTGGAAGATGCGGCCGGAGGATTTTGAAAACGCGATGACGCCGCGCACGAAGATGTTAATCATGAACACTCCGGGTAATCCCACCGGAGCGGTTTACACGCGCGAAGAACTGGAAGCAATCGTTGAAATCGCCAGTGGCGAAGACATCTACATTTTGTCCGACGAAATTTACGAAAAGCTGGTCTACGACGGCGCCAAACACGTGAGCGTCGGTTCTCTTTCCAAGGAAGCTTACGACCTGACGATCACCGTCAACGGATTCAGCAAATCCTACGCGATGACCGGTTGGCGGCTCGGTTATCTCGCCGCGCCGGAAGCAGTGGCAAGGGCTGTTGATTCAATTCAAAGCCACAGCACGTCGAATCCCTGCTCGTTCGGACAACGCGGCGCGCTTGCCGCTCTAAAGGGGGATCAGCAGTCGGTCGCGGACATGCGAGAAGAATTCGATATGCGCCGCAACTACATGATCGATCGCCTCTCGAAGATAACGAACGTCAGCGCGGTAAAACCGCAGGGCGCGTTCTACGTTCTGGTCAACATCAGTCAGCTTGGATTGACGTCCCAGAATTTTGCCGATCGATTGCTCAGTAAATCAAATGTGGCAGTCGTGCCGGGCGCAGCGTTCGGGGACGATCGCACGATTCGATTCAGCTACGCCACCAGCATCGATATCATCAAAAAAGGTCTCGATCGGTTTCAGGATTTCTGCCGTACGCTCTGAGCGGCACGATTCTACGGCGATGAAACTCGCCAGCGTTTTGCAGGACAAAGCGGCAGTCATAGCTCGAATCAAATCCGAGGGAGCAGTCGCGGTCATTCGGACTGATTCAACGGATCGAGCGCTTGCTACCGCCCGCGCAGTCATCGCCGGCGGCTTCCGCGCTGTCGAAATCACTTACAGCTTTCCCGAGGCAACGGAAGCGGTCGCGGAGCTCGCAAAGTCGAATGAGAACGATTTGCTCGTCGGCGCCGGAACAATTTTGAATCGACGGCAAGGTCACGAAGCTGTTGGAGCAGGCGCCCGGTTTCTCGTCAGTCCATGCGTGTTGCCGGACGTGATTGACACCGCACACGAACTTCAAGTGGCAATTATTCCCGGAGCATTCACGCCGACGGAGATTTATACGGCTCATTCGTTGGGCGCCGACATCGTGAAAATCTTTCCCACGGTGAAGTTCGGACCGGAATACCTGCGGGCAGTGCGCGGTCCGCTCCCGAATATTCCAATCATGCCCACGAGCGGCGTCGATACGTCCAACGTTGCCGATTGGTTCCGCGCCGGCGCCATCGCGGTCGGCGCAGTAAGCAGCGTGCTCGATCCGGTATTGATTCAAAACGGCGACTGGGATGAGCTAACAAAGCGCGCGCGGGAGTTCATCAAAGCGGTGCGCGCCGCGAGATAGGAGATTGGCGTGGTGGGCAACGGCCAGCTCGCCCTGATTCTTCACGCGCACTTGCCATTCGTGAGGCACCCGGAGCACGAACATTTTCTAGAGGAAGACTGGCTCTTCGAAGCGATCACAGAGACTTACATTCCACTGCTGCAAATGATGCAGCGCCTCATGAATGACAACGTCCCCTTTAAACTGGCCATGTCGCTCACGCCAACGCTGTGCGCGATGCTGCAAGACGACCTTCTGCGCGAGCGATATGTTCGGCATCTCGATCTCTTGATCGATCTGACGGCGCGCGAACGGAAACGAAATCAAAACGAGCCAGAGCTCGCCGGCCTTTCGCAATTCTATTTTGAGCTCTTTTCGGCAAGTCGCCGCTTCTTCGTTGATGAATGGAAATGCGACTTGCTCGCTGCATTTCGAAGATTGCACGAGATCGGCGCGTTGGAAATCATCGGCTGCGCGGCAACGCACGGCTTGCTGCCGTTGATTCAACAGCAGTCAAATGAAGCGACGCGGGCGCAGGTATTGATCGGCCGGGACGAGTATGTCGATCTTTTCGGCGCTGCGCCGGCCGGATTTTGGTTGCCTGAATGCGCTTACGCGCCGGGAGTCGATTCCATTTTGCAGGAAGCAAACCTTCGCTGGTTTGTCCTCGACACCCATGGATTACTCTTTGGAAATCCGCAGCCGCAGCGCGCGATTTACGCGCCCTGTTACACACCGGCGGGTCCGGCCGCTTTCGCGCGCGATCGAGATTCCAGCCGGCAAGTTTGGAGCGCGCAGGAAGGGTATCCCGGACATCCGGCGTATCGCGAGTTTTACCGCGACGTCGGGTTCGATCTTCCGCTGGAGCATCTGGGTCCGGTGGCGCGCGGCGTTCGAAAGTTCTCCGGCGTGAAGTATCACCGCATCACCGGACAAAAGAAACACAAGGAACTTTACGATCGCGGTGCAGCGGAAAAGGCGGCTGACGCGCATGCCGCTCATTTTCTGGAACAGCGCCGTGCCCAATTTCGACAATTGAGCTCTGAGGACTTCGATCCAATTGTGGTCGCGCCGTTCGACGCCGAGTTGTTCGGTCATTGGTGGTTTGAGGGACCGCACTTCCTGGAAACGTTCATTCGTAAAACCGCGGCCGATCAAAACGATTTTCGTTTAACAACTCCCACTGACTATCTGGCAGCTAATCCAACACAACAAACAATCGAGCCGGCCGAATCGAGCTGGGGCGACAAAGGCTATCTCGAGGTCTGGATCGACAAGAACAATTCCTGGATCTATCCGCACCTGCACGCGGCTGCGCAACGAATGCATGATTTAGCTACCGCGCATGAGTACGATTCAAAGGAACGAACTGATCGCGTACTCAAACAGCTCGCCCGCGAACTTCTGCTCGCGCAGTCAAGCGATTGGGCGTTTCTGATGCGAACCGGCACCGCCCGCGACTATGCCTCCAAGCGCACCCTCAATCACCTGACCCGCTTCAATGAATTGCACGATCTATTCCTTGCCGGTACCCTTGATGAAAAATTCCTCGCAGAGTGCGAGTCGCGCGACAATCTTTTCCCGAAATTGAACTGGCGGTACTATGTTTGAATGCCGGACAACCGAAATCGGATTACGAATAGCAATCGCGCTCGCGGCTGCAGTCACGTCTGCGCAAGAGTCCCCGACTCCAACGGCCTCTCCCGAGGAATCAGCATTGCCTTCGCCGACTCCATCAGCATCCGTGCCTGCACGCAATGTCCCACTGCGCTTCGTTCCGCCGCCAATGGAGGGCACCATCAGTCTCGGAATCTGGGACTCAAACGACAAACTCGTTCGCGTTCTTCATCGCGAAGCGAAGATCGACAATTTCACCGTGGAGGAAAATTCCTTGAGCACAACATGGGACGGCAAGAACGATGCCGGCGAAGATTTGCCTGCGGGCAAGTATCGCGCGCGCGGCTACTTGGTTGGAAAGGTGAAAATCGACGATGTCGGAAAAGTTGTGTCACCGCCGGAAGACGCTACAGACCATATTTCGGTGAAGCTCGTAATGAATCCCCTGGTCGCGGACACAAGATCCACGATGGACGTTGGCGCCGGCATCGACGCGAAGGGAAGTTTTTTCAAAACAACGGATGGTTTGCCTTTGGCGACAATTAACGAGAATCCAGGTTTATCCAAGGTCGTGATCGAAAAGGATGGCGACAAAGCGGCCGATGTCTGGCAAGCGGATTCTTCCGGTGTCGAACACCTTCGCGTCTCGAACATCGACAAGATGATGGCGTTCGATTGCGGGTTTTTTCAGCTTAGGTAGGGCCGGTTGATTCGCTCGCTCCAGCTCGCTCACCCTTTTGGGCTGCGTCCATGTCGCCGGCTCCCGCCAGCTCCATTCACCGAACCGCCCGTGGGCGATCGAGGGCAATCGGCCCTACCTGCTGGCAATTGGAACGTATCTTTGTTTAGTTAGGCCCCATGGCTTCCGCGCCTGAAGTTCAACACACCATCGCGAAATCCGCCGGTTTCAGCGGAACGTCGCTCCACACCGGAGAAAAGGTTTCATTGAAACTCCATCCCGCACCGGCTGACCACGGAATCAAGTTCAAGCGCAAGGATCTGCCCGACGAGCCGACCATCGACGCGAAGATAGAGAATCTGAAAATGGTCGAGCGCGCGACAACCATTGGCGAGGGCTCGATGCGAGTGCACACCGTCGAGCACATTCTCTCGGCGTTGTCAGCGATGGGTGTGGACAACGCGATCGTGGAAATGGATGCGAACGAACCACCGATTGGCGACGGGAGCGCGAAACCGTACGTCGACTTGATCAAACGAGCCGGGATTTCAGCCCAGGATGAGCCACGAAGATTCTTTCACGTTCGCGAACCGATGCACATCGAAACAAAAACAGGAGCAATGTTGATCTTGCTCCCCTACGACAACGGCTTCCGGATTTCGTGCACCCAGGCGGGACCGAACAATCGTTTCACGCAATTCATGTCCACTGAAGTCGGTCCGGAGATTTTCGAGCGCGAGATCGCGCCGGCTCGGACGTTTGTTTACTACGAAGACGTCGAGCCGTTGATGGAGAGAAATCTCATCAAGGGCGGCAGTTTGGAAAACGCGGTGGTCGTGCGCGGCGACGCGGTATTGAGCAAGGAGCCGTTGCGCTTTCCGGACGAATTCGTTCGGCACAAAATCCTAGATATTCTCGGGGATCTCGCACTGATCGGTTGCCGAATTCGCGGTCATTTGATCGCCGTGAAGCCAGGTCATGCCGCAAACGCCGAACTCGCTCGCGCAATCGCGAAGGAACAATCGCGTCGCGAAGCGCTCGCGGTTCCGCGGGTGGTGCCGAAGGGTGACGGCGGACTCGATACCGACGAGATCATCCAAATCCTGCCGCATCGATACCCGTTCCTGATGGTCGACCGAATCATCAGCTTCGATGAAGCGGGAACAAAATGCATTGGTGTAAAATCAGTCACGATCAATGAGCCATTTTTTCAGGGACATTTTCCAGGTCACCCGGTAATGCCGGGTGTAATGCAAGTGGAAGCAATGGCGCAGGTTGCGAGTTTACTTTTGTTCAAGCTCGCGAAGACAAGCAGTCGTATCGGTTACTTCATGAGCGCCGATGATGTGAAGTTTCGCAAACCTGTTCTGCCCGGCGACACGATTTTCATTCACGCCGAACTCACGAAAGCGCGCGGCGAACGATTGGCGAAAGCGAAATGCCATTGCGTGGTGAACGACGCGATTGTGTCGGAAGGCGAGCTGATGTTCACGTTTCTCGATAAATGAGCGACGTGCAGATTCATCCGACGGCGATTGTCGATCCAAAATCGGAACTCGGAACGGGTACAGTCGTCGGCCCCTATTGCGTCATAGGCTCGAACGTGGTGGTCGGAGAAAATTGCTGGCTGCAACATCATGTTACTTTGCAGGGACCGATGCGCGCGGGTGCGGCTAATAAATTCTACGCCTACTGCTCGATTGGTCAGCAAACTCAGGATCTCAAATACGCGGGCGAGCCGACTTATTTGGAAATTGGCGATGAAAACACATTTCGCGAATTCGTGACGGTGAATCGCAGTACCAAGAGCGATGGACTGACGCGGATTGGCAGCCGCGGAAATTTTCTCGCTTACAGCCACATCGGCCACGATTGCGCGGTTGGAAACGAAGTGGTGTTTTCCAATAACGGCACGCTCGCCGGCCACGTTCAAGTGGACGATAACGCGGTCATGGGCGGACTCACTGCGGTCCATCAATTTTGCCGTGTCGGCCGGTTCGCGATCACCGGTGGCTGTTCCAAAATCGTTCAGGACGTTCCGCCGTTCATGATCGCGGACGGCAACCCGGCGGAAATTCGAGGTGTGAATCTGATCGGCCTTGAGCGGAAAAATTTTCCAACGGACCAGGTGAAGGCGATCAAGGAAGCATTCCGGCTGATTTATCGTTCCAAATATAACACCGCGCAGGCGTTGGAAGCCATCCGCAAAGAGCTACCGCAAAGCGACGAAATTTGCGAGATCGTCGAGTTTATCGAGAAGAGCGAGCGCGGAATTATTCGTTAGGCCAAATCAAAATTTCACGCGCACCTTTGGCGTGGGCGTTGGGCTCGCGCCAGGCGGTGGCGCTGGCACACCGCGCAGGTCCCGTTCGATCTGTCGCAACACCGGCCCGGCCGGCGCGTCACCGGCAATTCGCAATGCGGTGCGCAGAAGATCCAGACCGCGTTTCGGTTTCTTTAATTTATTCCATGCGTCGGCTTCTTCCATGATCACGCGCAGAATATCGTCGCGGGTCGAATAACAAGCTCGCGCCTGTCCGAAGAAACTCGTGGCAGCGGTAAAGTTACCGTCGCCCGCTTCCATCAATCCGAGATCTTCGATCATTGGACAATTGTGGGCGCGTGACGCAGCCTGTCTCGCGAGTGTGCGATACTGCGCTGTGTTGTTGCTGAAATTTCGCGCCGCGAAGTCGTGATAGGATTTCCAACCGCTCGGCTTGACCGACTCGTTCTCGATCTGGATCCAGTTTGCGTATGGCCGGTAAAGCGGGTCGCCCACCATTACGCTCATCCATGAGAGCGCGTCCGTCGCGGCGTAGGCGCTTTCGGCAAACGTAAAGCCGTGGAGCAAACGCTCGTTCAAAATATCAGGATTGGTAGTGAGCTGCAGATACGGCTCGTAGACATTGCCGACACTCGCCGCAGCCCCCCGGGAAAGAAGCGGACCAACCCAATTCGCATTTCGATCGCGCAACGTACCGGCGCTGAAGGAATGAATGTGCATCGCGATCGCACCCGGCACGAAACGGAAATCAGGCCGGGTAAACGGTCCGGCGATGTTTGGGTAATACCAGCCGTAATACAATGCGCAGTCGGTCATCGGATAGCCTTCCGGGAAAATTCCCGGCACCGGACTGTGGAAGACAACGGGAATCCCAACTTTGTGAAGTTGATTCGGAATTTCCGCCAACCATTTATCACCTAATTCATAGCCTGCGGACGGACCGTGCGCGCTATCAATATAGGCGCGACCCCAAAGTCCGTTCTTCTCGGCTGAAATCGAGTCGACAATCATCTGTTTCACCGTCGCCGAGGTCGGAGCATCGAGCCGACACACCAATAACAGCGCAGGGTCTTCCAACTGATCAATGGACTTAAAACTTTTGAAATAAGGATTGATTACCGCACCGGAAATCTGGGGCGAAAAATATCCGAGCATTGCCAGGTCAGAGTCCACCGACGATTCGTTGCGATCTTCGATTGGTCCGCCGCCGCGTTTGTCTCCAGGATACGGTTCGAGTGCGGCGCGAATCTTCAGCGGCATACCCTTGATGAGCGCTACGAAGCGGATTGAAGTCGCCATCACCGCTTCGTGATGGTCTTCCGTGTCGCGCATCATCCACCACTGTTTTGTTTTGAAAATTTCCCTCAGCCGATTGGCAATCGTTGAGTCGTATTCGTCACGACTGATTTCTTCCGCCAGCGAACAGGTCAGCCCGACAATGTGATCTGTCGCGATGCCACGCTTTTGGGCGTAAAATCTTGCCAGCTCAGCCGCGTCGGGCGCCGTCTTGTTGTAGACAATAACGGTTGCATCCGCGAGAGCCTGCTCCGAGCCCGCAGTTTGCGCAGCACCCAGGACACACGCCATCAATGAAATCAAAGAGTGCGCGAGTTGAGAGTTGAGCGTTAGCGATCGAGTTGGCAAGCTTTTGAAGGTCGCACTTTCAACCGTCATCCTTCATCCCTCAACCTTTTCGAGATGTCCACCGTTCTCAATCTGCTTCGAATCAAAAATCTTGCCCTGGTGGAAGAACTCGAGTGGCAGATCGCATCTGGCTTCATCGCGATAACGGGCGAAACCGGCGCCGGGAAATCGATCGTCATCGGAGCACTGCAACTGTTGCTTGGTGAACGCGCGGACAAGTCGCTCATTCGAACTGGCGCCGATACATGCACGGCCGAAGCGGTTTTTACCGGTAAAGAACTGCAGAAACTGAACCCACAGTTGATCGAAGCCGGCGTCGAACCATCCGGCGACGATCTGATTATCAAGCGGACACTTTCCGCAACGGGCGCAAATCGCCAGTTCATCAACGGCTCGCCGACTACGTTGTCGATCTTGAAGAGCGTCGGCGATGCGCTCATCGACCTTCACGGACCGCACGATCATCAATCGCTCCTCTCGCCGGACAAACAGCTCGACCTGCTTGACTCCTTCGCGCGCGCCGACGAGCAACGCGGGGAATACCGAAAATATTTTCACGAATTGCAGACGTTAACAGCAGAACATACAGCGCTCGACACCGCGGAGACAGCGCGCGAACAGGAGCTCGATCTTTTGCGTCATCAGATTACCGAAATCAATTCAGCGAACTTGGTTGAGGGTGAGGAAGAAGAGATTGAGAAGCGGTACAAGCTCAGCAGCAGTAGTAAGCGATTGATTGAACTCGCCAGCGCAGCCGCCAACAAACTGTCGGAAGCAGACGACTCGATCCTTTCCCAACTCGCCGAAACGCAACGCTCGTTGCGGGAGCTGGAAAAGATCGATATCTCCACTTCACAGCTCGCATCCGAGCACGCGGCGGCCGTGGTGCAATTATCAGAACTTGCGCGCTCCCTTTCCGATTACGCTGAAAAGCTCGATCTCGATCCGGAACAACTCGCCGCGCTCGAGCAGCGCGTGTCACTCTTCGAGACATTGAAGCGCAAGTATGGCGGCTCGATTGCCGAAGTGATCGCGTTTGGGGAACGCTCTGCGGTACGCATGCGAAAAATCGAAGGGCGCGACGAAGAACTGGAGCGACTTCGCCAGGAAATCGAGAAAGTTCGCGAGCAGATGAATCGGGCAGGCGATGCTCTGCGAAGGCTTCGTGCGAAAGCAGCCCCGAAACTCGCCGAAAACATTCGCAAAAACCTGCGCGATCTCGGATTCCGGCAATCCGAGTTCGAAGCGAAGCTCACAGCACTCAAGGAACCGGGCGCAAACGGTTTCGATTCGGTCGAACTGCTCTTTTCGGCGAATCCCGGCGAACCGTTGAAACCGTTGCGCGTGATTGCGTCCAGCGGCGAAATCTCGCGGTTAATGCTCGCGATCAAGTCGGCGCTCGCGTCCCACGATTCTATCCCGCTACTGATCTTCGATGAGATCGACACCAATGTCGGCGGAGAAATCGCGCACGCGGTCGGGGCGAAAATGCAGACGCTCGCCGACGAGCATCAGCTCATTTGTATCACCCACCTCGCCCAAGTCGCGGCCTGCGCTTCATCGCACTTTGTCGTCACGAAGGAAGTTTCGCGCGGCCGGACTTTTTCGAACCTGCGCGAAGTCACCGGCGAGGCGCGCCAGGAAGAAATTGCGCGGATGCTCGGCGGTAAAAGCGATTCAGCGATGCAACTCGCTGCAACTCTTCTAAAGTGACGTGTGACAAGTGACGAGCTGAAGACGCGAGTTTTTCTCGTCACTCGCCACCCGTCACTCGTCACTGTTTTAGTTCTTCACCGGGCCAAGCGGTAGAATGACTTTGCCGTAGAGCTCGTTCAGAACTTGAGCGAGGCCGGTGTAGACGGCAGAGAAGCCGCAGAAGATTCCTTCCCAGCCGGTAAACTGTTTGAAGCCTGGGCTCGCGCTCGCGTAATCGCCGTAAGCGAGAAGAAAAAACAGAAGAGCCAGCGAAGCGAAGACGAACTGGAGCGCGCGATTAAGTCGAAGCGTGCCGATAAACATCACGAGCGTGAACAATCCCCACATGAAAAGATATGCGGCCATAGCTTTCTCGTTCGACGCCGTGGCCCAGCCAAACTTTGTGATGAGGATCGTGGCAACGAGTGATAGCCAAAACAGTCCATAGGAAATAAATGCCGTCGTGGCGAACGTATTTCCTTTTTTCCATTCCATGATTCCGGCGATGACTTGAGCGATTCCTCCGTAACAAATGCCCATTGCCAGAATCATCGCGTTGAGCTCGTAAAAGCCGGCGTTGTGCAAATTCAACAGCACAGTCGTGAGGCCGAAACCGAGAAGACCAAGCGGAGCGGGATTGCCAGTGGTGTCGCGGGTGTCATTCATGCCGCGAGTCTGTAGAAGCCCAGATCGACAATGCAATCACAAATCAGGTCGTAGCCACGTACGAATCCGGACGTCCCGTGGCGATGCGGTACAACACGAGTTCCCGTAAATCCTTCGTGCCCTTCGTGTCCTTCGTGCTTTAAGATTCCTGGCGTGCTGAATTATATCTGGCTCGCGCTGGTGTTGCTCGCGGTTGCGATCGGCGGCTGGAATGGTCAGCTCAAAGACGTTACCGGCGGCGCTTTGGATGGCGCCAAGACGGCGGTCACAATCGCCATCGGATTGTGGGGAGTCATGGCGTTGTGGCTTGGGGTGATGCGTTTGGCCGAACGCGCGGGCCTGGTTCAACGCATTGCTTACGGGTTGCGGCCATTGATGCTGCGTTTGTTCCCTGAAGTGCCGCCTGATCATCCGGCGATGGGTTCCATGCTCATGAACATGGCGGCGAACATGCTCGGGCTCGGCAACGCCGCCACGCCGCTTGGTCTGCGCGCGATGCGGGATTTGGAATCGTTGAACCCGCGGCCGGGCGTCGCGTCGAACGCGATGTGTACATTTCTCGCGATCAACACGAGCTCGGTCCAATTGATTCCGGCTACGGCGATCGCCATCTTGGCGTCGGCGGGATCGACGCGACCAACAGTAATTGTCGGGACGGCTTTCTTCGCGACGATGTGTGCCGCAACGGTCGCCGTCCTTTCAGCCAAATTTTTCGAACGTCTGTCGTTTTTTAAGCCGCGACGCGAGACAGCCGAGAAAAAAGACGATGCCCCTGGCGATCGAGTTCAATCAGCGACAAACAAAATTGCGTTCGACGATGACTCACTCGGACAACCGCCGCTGTCCCGTCCAGCGCCGTGGGGAATGGTCGCGCTCGCGCTGCTAGCTGTTTTCTTTCTGATGCTGTTTCTGCGAATGGTGATGCCGGAAGTTTTCCGACTTCCGCTTCCGACGGATTCAACGTTGCAAAACCCGTTCGCACGAATGGTGAACGCGTTGTCGATCCTGGCGATCCCATTTCTGCTGAGCTTCTTCCCGGTCTATGCCGCAGCCCGCGGGATCAAGGTTTATGACGAATTCGTCGAAGGTGCGAAGGAAGCATTCAACGTGATTCTGCGGATCATTCCGTTCCTGGTCACGATGCTGGTCGCCATCGGCATGTTCAAAGGCGCCGGCGGGATCGATCTGCTCACAAAATTGCTCAGCCCTATTTTGACGCCGCTGCATTTTCCAACCGATCTCGTGCCGCTGGCGTTGATGCGACCATTGAGTGGAAGCGCGACACTGGCGCTCCTGACCGACATTGTGCATCGCCTGGGCCCGGATAACATTGTCAGCCTCACCGCAGCGACGATTTACGGAAGCACTGAAACAACATTCTACGTGGCGGCGGTTTATTTTGGGTCGGTCGGAATCAAGCAGACTCGGCACGCCATACCGGCTGGCTTACTGGCCGACCTGACGGGTGTTATTGCGTCGGTAATTATCTGCCGTGCTGTACTATAAGTTGCTCTTCGGCAACGACTTGAGAGAGCTTCATTTGCCCGATGCTCACCACCTCTGTATCATTTTTCCCTCGCCATCGGGCGAGTGAATTCTTTATCGTCCAAGCTTTTACAGATGATCCAGCGTGACTATTTGATTATCGGGACCGGTGTCGGTGGAGCGAGCGCCTGCGAAGGCGTTCGCAAACACGACAAACGCGGTTCAATCACAATCGTCGGCGCGGAGATCATGCCGACTTACCATCGCTGGATGCTGTCGAAGGATTTTTTGCGCGAAAAAACTGCGCCGATGAAGAAACTCGGCTACTTCGATCAACGTTGGTTCGATTCCCACAAGATCGAGACGCGTTTCGCGACCGTCGTGAAACAGTTCAACATCGAGCGGCGGTTAGCCGTCCTGGGCAACGGCGAAAGCGTTGAGTTTAACAAAGCTTGTCTCGCCATGGGCAGTAGGCCGGTACGTCCACCGGTCGCGGGCGTCAATCTCGGCAACGTGATTTATTTAAGGAGTGTGCGTGATGCCCTGGCCTTGCGAGAGATGGCCGACGTCGAAAAGACGGTGATGGTGATCGGCGGCGGGTTACTCGCCTGCGAAACTGCGGCGAGTTTGCGGATGATGAAGCTGAAAGTCAGCATGATGCATCGCAACGCATACTTGCTGAATCGCTATCTGGATTCGCAAACCGGGCCGTGGCTGACAGAGTATTTCGGAAAACATGGCGTGACGCTGTTGATTGGCGAAAGCTTGAACGGTTTCGAAGGTAAGACGGTCCTACGGAATATTCAGACCAAGAGCGGGAATCGCGTCCCCGCCGGCCTGGCGGTGGTATGTTGCGGCGCCGAACCGAATCTGGATCTGGTTCGCAATACGCCGCTTTCCGGTCCGCACGGTTCGCCGGTGACCGAATATCTGGAAACGGAAGAGAAAGGGATTTTCGCGGTGGGCGATCTGGCATTTTATCCGGACCGGATCATGGGCGGCGTACGACGCCAGACCCACTGGGAGAACGCCCGAGGGCAGGGCTTGATCGCAGGCGCAAACATGACTGGCAAGAAACGGATTCGTTACGAGCAAATCCCGTATTTCTGGACGGAAATGTTCGACATCAGAATGCATTTCGTCGGGGACTTCAGTATGCAGCCGACCCGGGTGGACCTCCGTGGCACCTACGCCAAGCGAAAATTCGTCGCCCATTATTATCAAGCTGACAAACTGCGCGCGATCTTGCTTTGCAATCAGACCGATCGTGAGGTGGAGTCCGCCAAGAAGGAACTGCGCCACGCCCTGGGAAAATAGGCTCGAGGGCGGGGGCATGAACCGTGCTGGTAGGACTCACTTTGATCCATGCTAACCCTGGGTACTTTTGCCGCGGCGGTCTGTGCAATCCTTTTTTGCGTTTGGTGGGCCTGTCTGGAAGAATCTGACTAGAAGCGAGACTTATGCTCGACCAGGAAGACTTAAAGTGGATCGCCGCCACCTCCACCGAACTGAATTCGATACTGCAACAGGTGTCGCGTTATGCCGACCTCGCCCGCAGACATCGTAACGAACAAAATTATATCGACCTGCTCGGCGAGCGCGTTGAACTTGCTTCCAAGACCGCGCAGTCACTTTTTGATCGGGTGACCTCGCAGATCCTGGCGGGTGCCGCGAAAAAATCCGCGGCTGCACGAAAAAGCGAAGCCGGTTTCACTGTGATGCCGCCGCCGGCAACGGAAGAGAAGTCAAGCCGCGGTTCGCGCCGTACCGAACAAAAGCGCGAGACAGAGGCAGCAACCGGCAGCAATGGCGTACCGGCCGGAACGCGCGTTAAAAATCCGAACGGCGCCCGTGAGTACATTCTCCTAGTTGAAGATGAGCCCGACGTCGCCGACGTCGCGTCAGAGATGTTGGCGGAAGAAGGATATCGAGTTGTGCTAGCGCACGACGGTTTCGAAGCGCTCAAAATCTACGAGCACATGGGCAAGCAGGTCGGGCTGGTCATTCTCGATTACTTCTTGCCAGTCATTGATGGTGATGCGGTTTTTGAGGAACTGAAATCGATCAATCCGGAGGTAAACGTCGTTCTCAGCAGCGGCTTCGCCGAACAATCAAAGATCGGGTCGATGCTCGCACAGGGTCTTCGCGGTTTCATTCCGAAACCCTACGGCCGCGCGAAGCTCTTGGAACAAGTCCGTTCCACTTTGGACGCAGCGCGCCAGCCCCACCGTTAACCGCAGGAGCGCTCCAGGCGGCCGGGGCATAATCCGCCCCCCATGGCATCAATTTAGCTTCTCCATGGCTGACGCCCATGGCTCGCATTGACGCCTTTTTCAAACTAATGGCGGAACAGAAGGCCTCTGACCTTCACCTTTCCACCAACAACGCACCGATGCTTCGCATCAATGGTGACATGGTTCGCGTTGATTTTCCTCCCATGAAAAATGACGACCTGAAGGCGATGGTTTACGAGATCGCGCCTGAAGGAAAGATCAAGCTATTCGAGGAAAGCCTGGACGTCGATTTCGGCTACGAGATACCGGACGTGATGCGTTACCGGGTCAATTTCTTTCAGCAAAAATACGGCATTTCAGCGGTATTTCGCGCAATTCCTTCGCAAGTCGTCACACTCGATGAGCTCGGCCTCCCACCGGTTCTGAAAAAATTTCCGATGCTAAAGAAAGGCCTCATCCTTGCGACTGGGCCGACTGGTTCCGGTAAATCCACGACACTCGCCGCGATGATCGATCACGCCAATCTCCACCGGCACGATCACATCATCACCGTTGAAGATCCGATAGAGTTTGTGCATCGCAGCCAAAACTGTCTTGTGCAACACCGCGAGGTCGGCATCCATACCCGTTCGTTTGCAAACGCATTGCGGGGCGCGCTGCGCGAAGATCCAGACCTGATTCTCGTCGGCGAAATGCGCGATTTGGAAACGATCGAGCTCGCTTTGACCGCGGCGGCGACCGGTCACCTTGTTTTTGGCACGTTGCACACTTCCAACGCGGCGAAATCCATCGACCGCGTGATCGACGTCTTCCCGACCACGCAGCAAAACCAAATTCGAACCACCCTTGCCGAATCGCTCAAAGGCGTGATCGCGCAAAATCTTTTCAAGCGTATCGACAAACCGGGTCGCCTGGCTGCGCTGGAAATTCTCGTCGTCGACATGGCTATCGCGAACCTCGTTCGGGAAGGCAAAACCCACCAGATCCCCGGTATGATTCAGGTCGGCAAGAAAAAAGGAAACCAGCCATTGGATGACGCGATTATGGATCATCTGCGGCATGCGCGGATTTCGCCGGAAGAAGCTTACGACAAGTGCGTCGAAAAGAAAAAATTCCGCCAATTCCTCAAGGAACCGCCGCTCGACGCCACTGAAGAATAACAGCTCCTATGCGAATCCCAGAACTCGATAGAATCTTGTCGGCGATGCTGAAAACTTACAACGGCATCTCCGATTTAAACTTCTCTGTCGGTCACCCGTTGCAAGTCGAAGATTTCGGTGAACTGAAGCCGGTTTATGTCGATCCTCCGATCGAAGGGCTTACTCCGCATCAAACGGAGCAGGTCGCGCTCAGTCTGATGCAGGGCAATCGCCGCCTGATTTACGATTACCTCACCGGCGGGTCGTGCGATTGCAGCTATTCGCTGGGTGACGAAGCCCGGTTTCGCGTAAACATTTTCCGGCAGCAGGGGCACTTTTCGGTGGTGCTTCGCAAACTGCAAAGCGAAGTGCCAACGATTCAGCAATTGGGGCTGCCGGAAATCTTTCACGAAATCGCGAAGGAAAAAACCGGTCTCGTTCTCGTCACGGGCGCGACCGGAAGCGGCAAGACCACAACGTTGGCCGCGATCCTGAATGAGATCAACGAAACGCAGCCGGTCCACGTCGTGACATTGGAAGACCCAATCGAGTACGTGCACCCGAAGAAAAAGGCCACCTTCAACCAGCGCGAGCTCGGTCACGACTACAACAACTACCCGACCGGTTTGCGCGCTGCGCTGCGCCAGGCGCCCAAAGTAATTCTGGTCGGCGAAATGCGCGACCGCGCGACCGTCGAAATCGCGATGATGGCGGCCGAGACCGGCCATTTGGTTCTGAGCACACTTCACACTGTCGACGCCGGCCAATCCATCAACCGTATTCTCGGTTTGTTTTCTTTAGGCGAGGAGCAGCAACTGCGAATTCGTCTGGCCGATACGCTTCGCTACATCGTTAGCCAGCGTCTTGCTCCGAAGGTCGGCGGCGGTCGACAACTACTGACCGAGATCATGGGTCATAACCTGCGGACGCGCGAAGCAGTTGCGATTGGCGAAGGCGAGCACCGCAGCTTCTACGAAATCATCGAAGCGAGCTCGCCATTCGGCTGGATGACGTTCGACCAGTCAATCCTCCGGGCATACGAAAACAACTTTGTCACCGAAGAAACGGCGCGCCTGTTCGCTTCACGTAAAGGGCGAATCACTCGAGGCATCGACTTGATTCAAAAAGCGCGCGGGATCGACAGCGACCTCGAATCCGGTCTGCGCCTCGATGTTCCCGAAAACGCGTTTCGTTGATGTTTATGTTTTCCGATCAAGAACAAACCGACTCGACGTTTTTCGACCTCGGCGATAACACGGCGCTGGTTTGCGTCGATCATCAGCAATATCAGAAGGTCATCGTGCCGCAGCTGATCGACATGACCTTCAAGGTGCACCTGGGCCTTTTCGAAGAGGACGTGCTGCTCAAGCTCAAAACCTACAATTACGACGTGGTCGTAGTTTACGAGAATTTCAAGGGATCAACTCTGCAAACCAATCCTATCCTGGCAGAACTGATTCGTCGTCCAGATGTTCAGCGCCGCAAGCATTTCGTAGTCTTGCTTAGCCAACGCATCGCCACCAACGACGCCATGAGCGCGTTCGTGCACAGCGTCGATCAAGTCATCAACATTACCGACTTGGCGAGTTTCAAACCGGTTCTTCGTCGCGGCGTGTCTCAGCACCGCGAGCTTTACAACTCTTTCAACGAAATGCTCAAGAGCGTGCAGTCGCTCTAACCTCCCGTGCCGGGCGGATAAGCGGGCGGCGAATAGACGTTGAATGTCACGGCTGTTTGGTGCGGCAATTCACAAAATCGGCGCTTCGTTCTTACGCGCCGCCGTCGCGGGCGTACCAATCGATCTTACGGGTCACGTACATCACGACCGCGAGTAAAATAAACAGCGCGATCGCACCCATGAGCAGCGCGTAATCCTGTTGTCGCAGGGTAATATAGAGAAACGTGTAAACGCCCGCCAGACCAGCTCCGATTATCAGAGTGCGAACGCCGCCGCCAAGGAAGGATCGGCAATACCAGGTGATCAAAATCGTCGATGCGCCTGCAGCGATCAGGTAGGCGAGACCGAAACCGAGGAACTCGGAAATGGATAGCAGCAACAGATAAAACAGACAAAGCGCTGCGCCCACCATTAGATATTGCAACGGGTGAATTTTTTGTCGGGCGGTGACCTCAAACAGGAAGAAAGTCGTAAACACCAAGACCAAGAAGAGGACGCCATATTTGATCGAACGCTCGACAAAACGATAAGAATCCAGAATCGACAAAAACTGTGCGCCGAAAACAGACTGCGATACCGCCTGCGTCGTGAATCGATCGTTCCCCATCTGGCTTGTCCAGGATTGCGGGTAACTGCGGCCGTAATAGGAAACTTTCCATTTCGCATCAAAGCCGTTGTCCCGGACCGATCGTTCTGTCGGCAAAAAGGCGCCGCGAAATGCTGGGTCCGGCCAGTTTGATTTCAGGGTTGCTTCGTTCTGGACCCCGAACGGCGCAAAATAAATTCCTTCGCTGCCGTTGAAATCGATCGGAATAGAGAATTCAACCGGCGCAGCGATCGGTTTCGGGTCCGCCAAGCTCGCGGTTGCACCGGTTGTGTAACCGGGAACCAACGAACTCGGCAGCAACGGCCGCTTGGTTCCTCCCCAATCGAGGACCAGTCCCTCGCGTGTCCCGCGAAGATCGTTGACTGCGATGGTGACCAACGCGTCTTTCCATTGCACGTCCTTGAGGTCGATGTTGAAAGCGCTGAAATCGGGCACGGCAAACCGTCCGGAAAGCTTGATTTGTGCGCGAAACACCGCCGCCTCGTAGATTCCGCGCTTAAGCGTCTGGGTTTCGGCGTCGCCGGTCACGTTCAGCAACTCGGGAAGGAAATAGGCATAAGCCAGGGCGGTTTCTTCGATTTCCCGCTTCTCAATTTTTCCGTCGGAACCCGATACTTCCTTCACGGCCTTGAATCGATACCGGTACGGAATTATTAACACGGGACCGATGACACATTGTTCCTTTCCCCAGGACGAAGTGATGTCGGCAACGGCTTCGTTGCGCCTGTTCAAACGCTCCGATAGCACACCAGTGATCATCCCCAGCGGAATCAGAAGCAAAAGAATCAATACTCCGACGCCAATCAGTTTGATGATGGTCCGGTAGCGTTTCCCGAACGACGGCTGCGATTTCGGCAGCGGTGGCGGCACAATTGGCGTTGTATCAGGCATAACGTGAAGGGTTTAGTGAGGATACGGAGTCGAGGCCAAAATCTTTCACCTGACGAGAACATTTTTCGACCAACTCGAAGATTACTGAATCCGAGCGGGCCGATCGCCGCATCTCACTGCAAACAACCCGAGGTTTTCCATGATCCAGGATTTCAAGTTCGCCTTCCGTCAGCTTCGCAAAGCGCCGGGATTCACTGCCGTTGCGGTGTTAACACTCGCGCTCGCCATCGGCGTCAACTCGGCCATTTTCGCAATGATCAACGGTGTCGTACTCCATCTGGTAGTGCCCGTGCGACCACACGAAGTTGTAAATGTTTTCACCGCGCGACAGAACGCCAGCCATGATTACCGCCAGTTTTCCTACGACGAATACCGGGAGCTTCGCGACAACGGTGGGGAAGCGTTTGTCGATGTTGCGGCGCTCGAGTTTGCTGTAGCCGGCATCGGCCGTGATCACGAAATGCGGCGGAGTTTTGCCTTCCTCACTTCGGAAAATTACTTCTCGCTCATGGGCGTCCAGCCGTTTCGCGGCCGCTTTTATAACGCGGAAGAATGCAAACCGAACGCGAATATTGCAGTCGTAGTCACGAGTTACGGATTTTGGAAGCGTCAAGGCTCACGCAGCGATTTCGTCGGCAGTACACTTCGGGTCAACGGGCAGCCTTATACGGTGATTGGAATTGCGCCGGACGGATTTAGCGGCGCGAATGTCCTCATTGCGCCCGACCTGTGGGTGCCAATCGGCGTTCGGTCGCAGCTCGGTTCCGCTTTCGGGGATTCCGAAACGATGCACGACCTGACGAATCCCAAAAATTATGCCTTCAACCTCGTTGCGCGGATGCGCCCCGGCTTGACGATTGAAACGGCGAAGTCGCGTCTGCCTGTTCTTGCGCAACGCTTGACCACAATCCAACCGGCTGACGCGGAAGGCGCGCGCGAGCTACAAATTCAAACGCCGTCGCGCTTCAGCTTGAGCACCCAACCGGAAGACGACGGGCCGATCACGTTGATAGCGACGCTGCTAATGTTCATGGCCGGCGCGGTCTTGATGATCGCTTGTTTGAATCTCGCGAACATGTTACTCGCTCGCGGCACCGCGCGTTCTAAAGAAATCGCCGTGCGCCTCGCCGTTGGCGCGTCTCGCTGGCGCATCGTAAGGCAATTGCTTTGTGAAGGCTTTCTCCTCGCAGTCTGTGGCGGCGCGATCGGATTGATCTTGAGCGCATGGGGGAACCAAGTTCTTCTCCAACAGCTGCGCAGCCTCCTCGCCTCAGTAAATTTTTCGTTCGTCGTGAAGGTGCAACCGGACGCGACGGTGCTCACCGTCACATTCGTGTTTTGTTTGCTCGCCACAATGCTTTTCAGCCTCGGCCCGGCGTTGAAGGCAACAAAAGCCGATCTGGTAAACGATCTCAAGCAACAGGCCGGCGAACCGGCGCGCGTCGGACGCTTCAGCAGATTCTTCGCGCCGAGACACATTTCGGTTATGGCGCAGATCGCGCTTTCGCTGATGTTGCTGTTTGCAGCTGGGTTGTTTTTCCGCGGTGCGCTCAAGGCGGCAGGCCTCGATCCCGGTTTTGTTGCGGCCGGCGATCTAATTAGCGAGTTTGACTTCACTCTGGTCAAAAAGGAGCCGGCCGAATCGCGGCAATTGATATTTCGAATCGTTGACCGGGCGCGGCATTTACCGGGAGTCACTGCTTCGGCCACCGGCACAATGTTGCCTTATTCCGATTTCACCAACGCGCGCCGAATTCTGCGCACGAGAGACACCATGCCTAGCGACCCGAAAGCGCCGGACCCGAGCGTTAACGCGCTTTACACCGCAATCACGACCGGCTACTTCGATGCGCTCGGAGTAAAGCTTCTCCGTGGCCGCGACTTCACCCAGGCCGAATGCGAACAGAAAGACGGACGACGTGTCGCGATCATTGACGAAGAAATGGCGAAGAAGCTTTTCCCGAACGAGGACCCGATCGGTCAGCATGTTCGCTACACCCAAACGCCTAGAGACGGCGCGCCTAACGACTTGGAGATCGTTGGCATCGTCAGCAAACATCGACACGACGTGCAAAACGACACCCTCATCACGCGTTTGTTCGTGCCATTGGCCCAGGGTTACAACGGCCAGACGTATTTGCACGTGCGGCTCAATACCAACGATCGAAAGACCGTAAGCGCGTTCATTCCGACGCTTCGACAAGCGCTGCGCGAGATCGACCCCGATCTGCCGTTGCTTCAGATGACCCCATTTGTCGACCTCATGGAAAAATCTCCCAATCTTTGGATCGTGAAACTCGGGGCGATTCTATTCGGCGCTTTCGGATGCATCGCGCTCTTACTGGCGGTGGTCGGAGTTTATGGCGTGAAAGCGTATGCGGTCGCCTGTCGCACCCGTGAAATCGGCATTCGGATGGCGCTCGGAGCGCACCGCAAAGACGTCTTTGCGCTCATCATGCGTCAGGGAGCATTACAAACAGCGCTCGCCGTCGGTGTTGGACTTTTCCTCTCACTGGCCGCTGGCCGCGTGCTGTCGCAAATTCTCTACGGTGTAAGCCCGAGCGATCCGTTCGCGCTAATTACATCGAGTTTAATGCTCGCCGCTGCTGCCCTTCTGGCCTGCTTTCTCCCCGCGCGCCGCGCGACTTATGTTAATCCGATTACAGCCTTACGCACTGAATAGCTGACTTCCGACTTCCGACCTTTGAGACCTGGCTGGGGCCGGAATCGAACCGGCGACACGCGGATTTTCAGTCCGCTGCTCTACCAACTGAGCTACCCAGCCGCGAGGTGGTCACTAAAGCAGAAAAGATCGCCCGCTCAACCGACGATCCAAACCAACCGCAGAGCACGCAGAGATCGCCGAGCCAAACATTTTTACTACCGAACCTCTCCGCGGCGTCAGCGGTAAGACTAAAATTTCCGCGGCAGATCAACCGCCCGGGCAAGCAGCTTCAAATATTCGCCGCGGGAAATCTCGATTGCGCCGAACTGTTCCAAGTGCGGAGTGAGCCATTGGGTATCAAGCAGCATAAACTTTCGAGCCTGCAAATGCTCGACCAATCCCACGAGCGCGATTTTTGAGGCATCACGCACACGGTGGAACATCGATTCGCCAAAGAATGCGCCACCGACCGCGACGCCATAAAGTCCACCCGCAAGTTCATGGTTGGCCCACGCCTCGACCGAGTGCGCGTGGCCAAGCTCATACAAGCGTTCGTAACTTTCGACGATCTCGTGATTGATCCAAGTGTCCCCGCGTTTCGCGCAACCGCGAATCACTTCGCCGAATGCTTTGTCGATCTTGATCTCGAAAATTTCTTTTCGAAAAAGGCGCCGCAGCGCGTGCGGAATGTGAAAGTTCTCCAGGGGAATGATCGCGCGCGGATCCGGCGAGAACCACGCGATCGAATCGTCCTCCATCCCCATCGGAAAGACACCAAGCCGATAGCCTTGCAGCAAAAGCTCCGAGTCAATCACGACGACAGAAACTAGACAGGATTCACAAGATTAAACAGGATTTGTCGGAAGAATGCTGTCGATTTCAATCTGCTAAATCCTGTTAATCCTGTCGATTTGCTTTTCCCGGCTGTGTTTCTAAAATGGGCAGATGAGGCCCGTTTCGATTCTTATCGCGATCGGTTGCATGGTGGTCTTTGGTGGTTGCGCTGATCCGCTGGAACAGCGAACCGGCGAGGAAGTGAGCTCGCAACTTCAGCGTGGCGTAACAGGTGGGGGCCAGATCGGCCCTGAACAGCGCGAACCGGGAGATCCAGCCGGCGAACACGGTGTGCCACAAACTCATCCATGAAAACCGTTGCGCCGCCGAAACACTCGAAAATCTTGATTCTCGATTTCGGCTCGCAATACACCCAGGTCATTGCCCGCCGCGTTCGCGAGCTGCAGGTTTACTCGGAAGTCGTTCCGTTCAACATCTCCGCCGCCGACGTTAGAAAACTTCAACCGAACGGAATCATTCTCTCCGGCGGTCCGGCCAGCGTGTACGACAAGGGCGCGCCCCAGATCGATCCGGAAATTTTCTCGTTAGGCGTTGCCGTGCTCGGGATTTGTTACGGCCTGATGCAGATGGCGCATCATCTCGGTGGCGAAGTCGTTTTCACCGGACGGCGTGAGTACGGCGCAGGGATGCTGCACATCACGAACGGCTCGCAGTTGTTCGACGGTCTAGGGAATCAACTCGATGTCTGGAACAGTCACGGCGACGAAGTTACCGCGCTGCCGAAGGGTTTCGTTGCCGCCGGGCGCACTGAAAGTTCGGACTTCGCTGCGGTCGAAGATCGGCAACGCAAACTTTACGGATTGCAATTTCATCCCGAAGTTGCCCACACCCCGCGCGGCAGAGAAATCCTGCAAAATTTCGTCTATCACATTTGCCGCTGCGCAATGGATTGGACGATGGGCTCGTTCATCGAAGAAGCCTGTGAGCGCGTCCGTGAGCAAGTCGGTCATGAAAAAGTCGTTCTTGGTTTAAGCGGCGGCGTTGATTCCTCGGTCGTCGCCGCGCTTTTGCACAAGGCGATTGGCGACCAACTGACCTGCATTTTCGTAAACAACGGCCTCCTCCGGGCCCGCGAGGAAGAAGTCGTCCAACGCGTGTTCGGCGAAAATTTTCACATTCGGCTCAAATACGTCGACGCCTCGAACCGTTTTCTGGACAAACTGCGCGGCGTTGTCGATCCCGAGCAAAAGCGAAAAATCATCGGCAACGAGTTCATCGCAGTTTTCCAAAAGGCGACCGAGGAATTGCTGACTGAAGATCGACAAGGCAAAACCAAACGCGCCACGGCAAGTTCGTCCGGTGGCGGACACGGACATTACAAGTTTCTCGCGCAGGGAACGCTTTATCCCGACGTGATCGAGAGCGTTTCGATCGCCGGCAATCCATCACAAGTCATCAAAACGCATCACAACGTGGGCGGGTTGCCGGAGAAAATGCATTTCGAGTTGGTCGAACCGGTGCGGCAATTGTTTAAAGACGAAGTTCGCCAGGTCGGACTGCAACTTGGTTTGCCCAAAGAAGTAGTTTATCGCCAGCCCTTCCCTGGCCCCGGGCTCGCGGTCCGAATCCTGGGCGAAGTTACCCCCGAACGATTGTCGATCTTGCGCGAGGCAGACACGATCGTGCAAAGCGAGATGGAAGCGGCCGACTGGTATTACAAGGTCTGGCAATCATTCGCTGTACTTCTTCCCATCCAAACCGTTGGCGTAATGGGCGACCAACGGACTTACGAAAACACCGTTGCGCTGCGAATTGTGGAAAGTCAGGACGGAATGACCGCGGACTGGGTGCGAGTTCCTTACGAATTGCTGGCCCGCATCTCATCTCGAGTCAGCAACGAAGTCAAAGGCGTCAATCGGGTGGTGTTCGACATCTCCAGCAAACCACCGAGCACCATCGAGTGGGAATAGGCCCGAGGTCAGGCATCACCGGTCAAAGGTCAGTTTTAGATTGCCGATTTCCGGTTTTCGATTGCTAATCAGTCATCGTGAACGCCGAACAAAAGCGGCTGGAGGAAAACAAATCCCACGAAGCGCCGTGGCATTTTTGGGGGCCATATCTGGCCGAGCGGGCGTGGGGAACGGTGCGTGAGGATTACAGCGCGAACGGCGACGCTTGGAATTACTTCCCATTCGATCATGCCCGCTCCCGGGCCTATCGCTGGAATGAAGACGGACTCGGGGGAATTTCGGATTACAAAAGCCGACTTTGTTTTGCCTTCGCGTTTTGGAACGAGCGCGACCCGTTCTTGAAAGAGCGTTTGTTCGGCGTGACTCAGCCGCAGGGAAATCACGGTGAGGATGTGAAGGAACTCTATTGGTACAACGACAGCACGCCGACACATAGTTTCATGCGGATGGTTTATCGCTATCCGCAATCGCGTTTTCCGTACGAAGAACTTGTCGCTTATAGCGGCGTGCGTTCAAAAATGGCCGGCGAGTTCGAGATCTGGGACACAAATGCGTTCGCCGAGAATCGGTTCTTCGACATCGAAATCGAGTACGCGAAAGCAGACGCTCACGACATCTTGATCCGAGTGAGCGCGAAGAACTGCGGCCCGGAAGCTGCACCGCTCCACCTGTTGCCGACCATTTGGTTTCGCAACACCTGGAGTTGGAACCGTGATCCAACGAAGCCGACGTTGCGCAAAGCGCCCGAGCGCAGTCACATCGCCGCGGTCACGGCCAGTCATCCGGAGGTTGGAGATTACGATCTGTTTTGCGATTCAATCGACGATCTTTTCTTCACCGAAAACGAAAGCAACGCCGAGCGACTGTGGGGGATTCCAAGTCAGACGCCGTTCGTCAAAGATTCAATCAACGACCGCCTGGTTCACGGTACCGTCGATGCCGTCAATCCTGCTCAAACCGGCACCAAAGCGGCAGCCCATTACAAGTTCAACGTTCCATCGCAAGAAACAATTTCGATCCGGTTACGGTTAACACCCGGCGGTAGCAAAACGAGCACGGAAGCGTTCGCTGACTATGATGCAATGTTCAAATTGCGACGAGCTGAGGCGGACCAATTTTATTCGGAGCTCGCGCCGGACTCGTTGGACGAAGAACAGCGCGCGATTCAACGGCAGGCTTACGCAGGCCTTCTTTGGAACAAGCAATTTTATCATTACATCGTCGAACAATGGCTCGACGGCGATCCCGGCCAACCACCGCCGCCCGAAGAACGACTCCACGGACGCAACGCCAGATGGGGCCACATTTACAACGAGCGGGTCATGTCGATGCCCGACAAATGGGAATTTCCGTGGTACGCGTCGTGGGACCTCGCGTTTCACTGCATTCCGCTCGCGCTCATCGATGTTCAGTTCGCCAAGACGCAGCTCGATCTCATTGTGCGCGAATGGTATCAGCATCCGAACGGACAGATTCCCGCCTACGAGTGGAACTTCGGCGACGTGAATCCACCGGTCATCGCGTGGGCAGCGTGGCGCGTTTACCAGATCGAGCGCAAACAAACCGGCAAAGGCGACCGCGCGTTTCTGGAAACGATCTTCCACAAGATGTTAATCATGTTCACCTGGTGGGTGAATCGCAAAGACTCCGAAGGCAACAACATCTTCCAGGGCGGTTTTCTCGGCCTAGATAACATTGGGGTGTTCGATCGCGGCGCCTCCTTCGCTGACGGCTCGCACCTAGAGCAAAGTGACGCCACCAGCTGGATGGGAATGTGTTGCTTGAACCTGATGCGAATTGCGATCGAGCTCGCGTTGGAAGACCACGTCTACGAGAACATCGCGACCAAGTTCTTCGAACATTTTCTCGGAATCGCCGGGGCAATGAACAATCTAGGCGGCAAGGGAATCGGCCTTTGGGATGAAGAAGACGAGTTCTATTACGACGTGTTGCACACTCCAGGTGGACGTTACTTCCCGCTAAAAGTGCGTTCGGTTGTCGGATTGCTCCCGCTGCTCGCGGTCGACACAATTCAACCGACGCTGATCGACGCGTTGCCCGGTTTTAAGCATCGGCTCGAATGGTATCTCGCGAATCGCCCCGATCTTTGCGGTCTGATTTCACGCTGGCATGAACCAGGCGCCGGCGAACGGCGTTTGGTTGCGATCACCCGCGGTCATCGGATGAAATGTTTGCTGCGTCGAATGCTCGACCCGAATGAATTCTTCAGTGACTACGGCGTTCGTTCGGTAAGCAAATATCACAAGGACCATCCCTATGTGTTGACGGCGCGCGGCGAAACCAGAGTCGTGAACTACGAGCCGGCCGAATCGCAAACTGGAATTTTCGGCGGGAATTCAAACTGGCGCGGCCCGGTCTGGTTTCCGATCAACTACCTGCTGATCGAATCGCTTCAGCAGTTTCATCATTATTACGGCGATGATTTCAAAGTCGAATGTCCAACCGGTTCCGGTCAGTTCATGCATTTGAGAGAAGTCGCAGACGAACTTTCGAATCGCCTGATCAAGATTTGGGTGCGCGACAAAAATGGCGAGCGTCCCTTCGCACGCGCATCACAGCCCGGCGTCGATAGCGATGGCCGTTATCTTTTCCACGAGTACTTCCATGCTGACAACGGAGCCGGGCTCGGCGCGTCGCATCAAACTGGTTGGACGGCTCTGGTCGCCAAACTCATCCAGCAACAGGGCGAATTCGGAACGATTACGCCACGTTAACTTCTTAAAACTTTGGATTCCTCCTGGGGTCCCACCCGGGAGGTGGCGGCGGGGGCGGTGGTGGCGGGTTCAGTTCTGTGCCAGCTTTAGGCTCCTTCTTTGGCTCGAGATCGCGAACTCTAGTGTTTTTCGACGATTCCTTCTTTGATTGTTTCATTAAAGCTAGTTCTTTTGATAAACGTCCCACATGACCTGACTTGGATGACCGGAATTGTCGTAAAGTTTTGTTTGTTCGGTTCCGATCTTCGTGAAGCCAGGTGGAGGGACTGATCCGGGCTGCATCTGCAGAATGCTACCTTTCGGCCAAAGGAGACTGTTTACGTCGCCGGTGCCGAGCTGGCCGGCGGCGTCGATGAAAACCGACTGACCGGTACTCTTATCTACACCGTTTATGCCGGCGATGAACGTTGCGCTGTGCACGGATTGGTCGCCGATACGAATTGTCTTCGCCTCGCCGGCAACACCTTCGTTGCCGATGTCGATGTTATTGTCGCCCGTGGTAAGAAGGTCGCCCGCGAGATCGCCCAATCCGATATTGAATGCGCCGGTTGTGTTGAGTGAGAGCGCGCCACGACCATAGGCGACATTGTGGTGACCGCTCGTATTGTTCAATAACGCGTTTACACCATCAGCTACGTTTACGCTGCCGGTCGTGTTGCTTGAGAGCGCGCCGGTGCCGGCGGCCGTATTGAAGCTGCCGCTCGTGTTATTTAAGAGCGCAAGAGCGCCGTTAGCCGTGTTGTTGCCGCCGGTCGTATTATAGTAGAGCGAAGCCCAACCGACGGTTGTGTTCAAGTCGGCGGTTGTGTTGGAACGAAGTGAATCCCGACCGATGGCCGTGTTCACCTGCCCAGTTGTGTTGCTTAGAAGGGCAGCATCGCCAACTGCGGTGTTGCTGCCCGCGATTGTGTTGCTATGAAGCGCGTTAGTACCGATGGCCGTATTGGAAAAACCGATTGTGTTACTGTAAAGCGCATCGAAGCCGATGGCCGTGTTGCCAGCACCACCGGTGAGGCTCAAGAGAGCATCAGTCCCCTCAGCGGTATTGTTACCGGCGTAGCCGCCATCCGGCGCCGGACTAATTGCATGCGCTATCGGCGAAAGCGCAAACCACGCCAGCGCAACCGCGATAAGTAGAAACGCACGCAGCACAGGCGAGTGGTCAATCGAATTTCTGGCGTCAATGTTTGAATTGTTCATAAGTGATTTCCTTCTGTTGTTTCGGCCTTCGTTTCGGCGTGGCCGTTCACAGGTGTACTGTCCGAAACCGGGCGCGAGGTTACGCCGGAAATGTGGGAGATCTCCCGAGAGATTCTTCGGTATCGTTCGCAAGGACGCGAAGAATTTCACGTCGTTGCGAACGATCCGCTTCAACTTTGCTAACGGAACACCGATTACGATTACGTCCGCTCGCCTTGCCTAAGGTGTGAGATTCGGCGGGGAAGTGGACGTCGAGCAAGGGTCAGGAGGAGCCTGCGGCTCAAGGATGGCGATGCCCGCCTGCAGTTTGGCCCGAATCGCGCACGCATCGTTGCCGAGCCCGGGCTGTATAACGACGATCCTAGCCAGGCAGACGACGGCGATAAGGGCAAGCAAGAGCCCGTATTCTGCCATCGTTGCATCGTGGAAGGAGGTGACCGTAACGCCCGTCTTGGCCTGGGCGTCCGCAGACGCCTGCTCGAAGGTCATACCGGCGAGCTCATCCTGTTTCACAATCAGCGCGGCAGTGAGAAACCCGCCAAGCAGAGTATCTGCATCCGCTGCTTGCCCGGTCGCGTTGAGATCGGCGTTGAAGTCTGGCGTCTGGGTGTCGTCTCGGGCGTGAATATGGAGCGTGCTACGGAACACGTTTCCCGGCTGCGCGACCGGGTTGGTGATATTGAGCTGCACTGCGATGGGCCCGGTGTTGACGGAGATATCGAGCCCCAAGGGGGTCTGGCTTGCGAGAACAGGTCCAGGCGGCAGCAATGCAAGCAAACCGGCCATACAAAAGCTAACCGCGATCCAGTAGCGTCTCAGTTTCGGAACCGCTTTTGGGATTGTCGCTGCCCGAGTATCCCGGAACGGCCGCTGCGTTGAGCTACTGTGTGTCAGGGATGTAGTTGTTAAGTGGATCAGTGAATACATAGGGTAGTTCCTTTGTTTGAGTCGTTACGATTAACGTTGGACCCTCGGTTTAGTGCGTGTAATGCACCCCCTGTTTAGTGAAGTTAAAGGAGACTTCTTCGCCGCCTTTGATATCCTTTTTGGGTTTCAAATCGCGGATTTGGGCTTTGTCTTTGTTCTTGGTTTTTGTTTTTTTCTCTCTCTTCGCCTGTTCGTTCATATTGGTATTTGCGTTGATTATTGTTGACTGGGTTGCGCATGTTTGGACCTGTACTGTCCCAAATCTGGCGCGAGGTACACCGGAACTACCTTGATTAAATCGCGCTGTGTCACTGCAGGGTTGGTGACTGTTTTTTCGCCCCCATCCTGATGAGGATGGCGATGATGCCGCCTTTGGGATCCTTCTTGGGCTTCAAATCCGGAACTTGGCCCTTGTTCTTTTTTGTTTGTTTTTTCGTTATCGCGAGGTTCTTGTTCATTGCGGTTCTTTCAGTTGATTATTGTTCCTTTGGTTGCCATCTGTTCAGAGATGTACAGTCCCAAATCCGGCACCAGGTTACGTGGGAACGTAGAAACAACCGCGGATTACACGGGTGTTCGCGAGATCTCTTGCGGGCATCGAGCAACGAACGTCGAACCTGCCGTCGGCAGACATCGAACAGACGCCTGGTCCAAAGAGGTTACTTCGCCGAGCCCTTATCGAGTTCCTTGGTGATATGAATATCGCCTACGTTAACTCGGCCGCCGCCTTTTGGGTCGCCTTTAGGTTTCAGGTCGCGCAGTTTTGCGGCCGTTTTCTTCGTTTGTCTTCGTGTCGTTTGCATCGGGATTCTTTCGTTGATTGCTGTTGGGATTGGTTTTGCGTGTGCGGACCTGTACTGTCCGAAATCTGGCCCAAGGTTGCGCGAGAAAGTAGAAACAACCGCGGATGACACGGATTTTCACGGATTCCGTGGGAGCAGAATAATCAGAGGAAAACGAAGGGGGCGACAGACAGCCGGCCTGCAAGAATTATTTCGGCTCCTGGCTTGCCACATTGAATCGTGACTCGTTGAACCGATACGGATCGGGGAAGCAGAGGTCGCCAGCCCGACGTAACGCTGTAAGCGTTTTAGGAATTACGGACTCGTTTTCGTCCCGTTTGAGCCAGCGAGTTTCTGGAAACGGGGATCGCCACGCAGCGGATCGAACATTGGATCGAGCCGGAGAAATGCTGGAGTCAGCGGCGCGCCCTCAACCACCGGGCCAGCGTACGGTATCGAGAGTAGCTTCTGTAAGGCAGCAATCGCGCGGTCGGGCTCTCTGGTCTGGGCCGCCACCCGCGCCAGAATCTCAAGTTGCCGGGGACCAGTCATCGCGTCTTTCTCGATTGGGGTCGCGGCCATCGCGCGTTCGGCCAGGTCGAACGCTTCGGCTTTGTTACCGAGAAACATGTTGGCCAAGGCGAGATCTTCGATGATGGCATTATTGTCGGGCTGTTCCTTGAAGTAAGGCTCCAGTTCGCTGCGCACTTGTTGCCAATTTTGCTGGGCAGCGGCATGATCGCCGGCCAAGTCTTGGGCCCAACCGAGCCACCAACGCAGTTCGCCATTGTAATAACCCAACGCCGAATCAGGTTTGGCCACTATTTCCTTTAGGCCAGCGATAACTGATGCTGGGCGGCGCTCCAGAATCGCCTGATAAACTTGTGTTTCTAACACGCTGGGGTCGTCGGTCGCGAGGTGCAGCCGAGCAAGAAGCGAAGCAGCCAGCCGCAAATCGCCCTCGGCCTGTGCGACACTTGCCATTATCGCAATCGCGTCGGGATCATCCGGGGTAATATTCAGAACCTGATCAAGCTTTCGCCGTGCTTCAGGGAAACGACGAAGTAAGATATAGGATTGGGCGTGCTGGGTAAGAAGATAGACATTGCGCGGATCCAGCCGCTCGGCTTCCTTGAAATAGGATTCGCTCCGGTCCCACTGTCCGCGCCTGCGCGCAACATACGCTAACGATTCAGGGATACGACTATTATTCGCCAGTAGTGGACGGGCCTGCTCGTAGTACTGCTCCGCCGTGTCATAGTCCTTTAGACATGCGTAATGATAATAGCCTTTGGCTACTACCGCTTCGCCAAGATCAGCCTGAATAGTGAGCGCGGTTTCAGCCGCTTGTCGCGCCTCTTCGCGGAGCGCGAGCGTTGGTTGAAGGTTCCGCGTGAGATAGGCACGCGCATCCACGTATGAGAGCAAGGCCCAGCTTGGGGCGAACTTCGGGTCCAACCGCACCGCTTCCTTAAGATATTTCTGCGCGTTAAGGGCATTGGCCGGCGCGTATATCATTCTCAGGCTATAAGCCAGACCACGCAGGTAGGCGTCATACGCCTCTGGGTTCTCTGTTGGTTTGGCGGAGATCACTTGTTCTTCCTGACCAGTGAGCTTCGCGCGCAACTGATCAGCGATCGCCTTGGCCACTTCGCTCTGAAGGGAAAAAATATCCGTCAGTTTTCGATCGAAGGTATCGGCCCAAAGATGGGAATCGTTAGCAGCTTTGATTAACTGCACGTTTACCCGCACAGTCTCGCCGCTCTTCTGCACGCTGCCTTCCAAAATGTGCGCCACCCCAAGTTGCCTCGCGATCTCCGGCACATTTTTGGGTCGGGTTCTGTAATTCTGTGTCGAAGTGCGCGAAATGACTTTCAGGTCCGCAATCTTCGACAAACGCGTCAAAATCTCGTCCTGAATTCCATCGGCGAAATAAGCGTTTGCCTTGTCCTCGCTCAGGTTCTCAAACGGCAGCACGGCGATGCTCTTGATCGGCGTAGACGGAGTGAGCTCTCTTTTCCACATCGTTGCGCCGATCACCACAACTAGCGCAATCAGTGACAGGACCGCGACACCAGTGCTGGGATTGCGTTGAATCCATTTTCCGTGTGCGAGTAAAACATTGGCCGGTCTCGCCCGAACCGGCTCGTGTCTAACCCAACGCTCGAGATCTTGGGCAAGTGCTTCCGCCGTTTCGTATCGCCTCTTCGGATCCTTCTCCAAACACTTCAAGCAAACCGTGCCAAGATCGACATCTACTTTGGGATTCCGCACTCGTGGATTTCTCGGCTCGCTTTCAATGACCAATCGAATCGTTTCGTAGGTCGTGCCGCCGGCAAACGGCGGCTGGCCGGTCAGCATTTGATAGAAAACCGCCCCCAACGAGTAAACGTCCGCCGCGGCAGTCAGTTGTTTGGTGCGACCTGCGGCCTGCTCTGGTGCCATGTAGCTTGGAGTTCCAACAACGTCGAATGAATTGGTAATGGTACTCTCCTGTTCGATGAGACGCGCCAAACCGAAGTCAGTTAGGTGCGGCTCGCCATTATTATCGACCAAAATATTTCCTGGCTTAATGTCGCGGTGAAGAATCCCGTGGTCATGCGCGAACTGAACCGTCCGCGCGATCTTCACCAACAATTCCGCAGCGCGCCGGGGCGGCATCGCCTCGCGTCTAACGATTTCGTCCAGTTGCCCGCCCTCGACGAATTTCATGCTGAAATAACATGACCCGTCGCGTTCCCCGATTTCGTAAATCGGAACAATTTGTGGATGCTCCAGGCGTGCCGCCGCTTCCGCCTCGTGGCGAAAGCGTTTCAAATGCGGAGTGCTCGACCATTGACCGAGGCCAATCACCTTCAGCGCAACCGTGCGGTTGAGACTCTTCTGGCGCGCCCGATAAACGACGCCCTGCCCGCCGCGACCGATCTCTTCCAGCAATTCGTAGTCGCCGAACTCCATCTGCATTCGGCTCCCTTCCTGCGCGCCGTCTTTCTCGTCATCGACCGATCCAAGCCCAGTTCGGAAAAGACATACGCTGCAAAATCCGCCGGGCGCGTCGGCAAAGACGGTCGCCCCGCATTTTGCACAAACTCTCTCTACTCTGCTCGTAGCGGTGCTCAATTGGTCTCTAGATTTGCTATGTACTGCTCGAAATTGTTCCACGGGTTACGCCTGCAACACCGAAATAAAATGCCGGAGCTCGTCTTCCACATCTCCAGGCACTGCCACAGTCTCAGCGATTTCGTCACGCAAGAGTTGTCGGTAGCGTTGACGTAATCGATGAAATGCCTGCTTCACTGCGTTTTCGGTCATGCCCAATCCAGCAGCAATATCTGCTTGAGATCGCCGACCAGGTTCGTCCGAGAGCAATTCTTTCAAGTCGTCGAACAACTTTGCCTTGTCGGCAGACTTATACTCCGCCTCTAATCGCGTGAGCACTTGTTCCAACAGAGTCAACGCCCAGCGACGCTCGTAAATTCGGTCTGCGGTCAGGCTATCTGCTAGTCCGAGATCGGAGCGTTCACGCGCGAGCAATTCATCCAGCGGAACGAGCGCTCGACCTTCTCCTCGCTTGATCGCCATCTCACGACGGCGTGCCTTCGCCAGAAAATTCTTCAGCGAAACGAGCAGATATGATCGCAGACGACCCTTCTCGCGGCGGACCGCATCGATATCGCGGCGATCGAGAAGCATGGCAAAGAAACCCTGGGTCAGATCTTGCGCTTCCTCGGGCTTGTAACCGGTTCGCCTAACGAATCCATACAGGGGCCACCAATAAGTGCGACAAAGCTTTTCCAGCGCCTCATCGGCCGCGGGCGATCGGCCTTGTGCCGCTAAGACCACACTCCATTGAGTCGTAACAAATGCACCACCGCCGCTGTCGGGAGCGAACTTAGACGCAGCGTTCATGAGCAGCCCGCTCAATTACACTGCAAAGCGCGTCGTAGAGCAACGCCTTACTTGCCCTGCACCACTCAGCCCCGCTCTAACGAGGGGTCAATTTCTTGTCGCGCGCCCTTCGCATCTCGACTGGAGTCCCCCGAGTGCAACTCTCGCACCAGTGGCGCTTATTGCGGTCGAGGCGTTTCCGTGAACCGCAACTATCACACACGAAAATGTCGGTCTGCTTTTTTTTGTATCCCGGCGGAAGGGCCATTTCTTTAAGTCGAAGCCATCAAATAATTACACGAAATAGAGCTCGTTAGTAAACAGGAATAGGTGCGCCACTTCCCTGGTATGATTTCATTCGTCATTCGCGACTTTCTCCACCGATTACTCGCTTTGGCGTGGGCGTCGCATGATGTGAATAGCGAAAATGCGACTCTGATGCCGGGCGAGCAGATAATCGATAAAGTCGCCGATGATCGAATTCGGCTTGTGCCCAAGCTTGGTCACTACCCGGCAGATCAATGTGCCGCTCCGTCCGTGCCATTCCAAGTTGATTGCGCCGTGAAGATCGCGCGCACTGTGAATTTTCGCCCAACCGTGCGGCCGGTCGGGCTGTTTTGCCCAGACTTTAATGAAACCGAATTTCTTTTCCAGTTGCGGATCTCGCATGATCTGGCTGCGCAACGATCCGCGTCCGGTCGTGATCACATGGATCACGGTCTGCATCTGTAAATCACGCTAAGCAAATCGGACTAACGAAAGAAAATTCAAACTAAAAGTTGCAGCCACGTCGACGACCCGTAGGGCCGTGGCTATACCAATGATTGAAACATGACGTAAACATCCACAAATCCCCGCGTAGGATGACGGAAAGCGCCCGGCAAAGTGCCGACGATCTTCATCCCGAGATCTTGCCAAAGTTTCACCGCCGATTCGTTGCTCGAAACAACGAAATTAAATTGCATCGCGCGAAAACCGAGCCGTCGTGCTTCGGCGAGACAATGCTCCCCCATTGCGCGGCCGGTCCCCTGCCCGCGTCCGGTCTTTGCAACAATGAATGCGGCATTCGCGACGTGGGCGCCGCCGCCAGACTGGTTGGGATGCAATGTATAGCTTCCGATGATCTCGCCGTTCTTCTCAGCAATGAAAACGTGCGCATCCCGTTGAAACCAGTAAGCAAGCGCCTCGTCGCGCGAAACGTCCGCCTCGAGTGGGTAGGTCTCGCCCGCCGCAATCACTTCTCTAAAAATCTCCCAGGTTGCATTGCGATCTGAATCCGTTGCAGAGCGAATGGTCAGCACAAATAAACTAAACGTCCAACTCTCAACTAAAGCGAGCGAAGCGAAGCGTTCGATCAACCATCAACCTTCTTTGGATCCCAGAATGGACCTGTTAGACCGAGCGATGCGAAGATCGACACCATTTCATCGGGAGCGGGGCGACGCGATTCGACCGTGAGCCGATTCGCGTACCAGTGGACGGCCAGTTGCCAAAGTTGCTCAAGATTCACGAGTGGCCGGCGCGGAATGTTGCGAGCCGCGCACCAGGCATTCACGGTCTCTTCCGACCGGAAGAGGAGCATCGTCGCTCACGTGAAAATGAGATCGTCCCACCAATGCGCCGCCGGCACCGCGAAATGGGCGACATACGGTTGCAGGACCGGTTGACCGTTTCTGATTTCGATGGTCAACGGCTCGCCGGTGCGGCCATCTGATGCACGACTGAACGCATCACAGTGCAACGCGGCGGCGATTCCGTACGCATCCCAAACGCAATTTGCATAATACTGCTTGCCATTCGCCTCGACTGGAAACGGTGTCGGAATTCCCGAAAACGGCGGCGCCATTCGAATTCGGGTCGGATCGCCCGGTTCGGGAAGAAGAAGACGCTTCACGTGCAGCCGACCGAAGGCCGCAACAACCTCTCTTTCATCGACGGCGATCTTTTCCGAAACCGCTGACGAATTGGGAACGCGTCCGGTTTCCGCCGTAATCTCGTAGATCGCGAGCTTAACTTTTGTATCCAGATCACGATCTGGCATTCGCGCAACCTACCTTCGTTTGAAATATTGCACGGCCTTTTCGTGCTTGTTCGCCGCCGCTTTGGTCTTGAACGTGCCGAGATTTCGCCGTTTTCCCGTCTTCGGATTCTTCTTCCGCGAATACAGCCGGTAGCCGCCTTTAATCTTTCTGATCATGATGCGCTCCCCGAACTAGTTCGATCCAAAGCAGGGCGACGAGTGCAAAAAATATCCCAAGATCGATCGCCATATGTTGCGCAAAACTCCAGTGTTGGCTGGCGTGACCGAAACAGCCGCAGGTGATATCGAGACCACGCGCTTTCGCAGCGATCGTCGCGCCAATGAAAACTAAGACCAGTGCCATCAGGATCGACAGTCCTCCCCGGTAGAGGAATCCAAGGATCAGTGAGAGCCCGCACAGAATTTCCAGCCACGGCAAATAAAACGCGAGCCGCACGCTAACGAACCACGGCAGAATTTTATAATTGTCGATATCGAGACCGAACTGGACCGGATCGAGAACTTTGACGACGCCGGCGTAAATGAAAATTCCTCCCATGCTCAGACCGAGAATGCGCCAGACAAATTTCATCTTCTCAACCGCTCAACGCCTTAACATCTCAACGATGCTTCTTCAGCCACTCTTCCCAGCCGCCTTTCAGAACGAAGACATCTTTCAGTTGCGCCTCGTCGCGCAATCGTTTCGCGACATCACGCGCGGCGTTACAACTTTGGGCGCTACAATAGACGACTACTTTCTTGTCAGGTGACCAGTTCGGAAGAAATTGTTGCAGCAATTCGTTCCAGCGGTCTTCGTTCAACGAAAATGCGCCCGGCACGTGATCGGCCGCGAATTCATCGTCCGGCCGCGCGTCCACCCAGATTGCGCCGCTTCCCCAGGCCCGCGCTTGATCGACCGTGACCAATTCCGACTCAGGAATCGGCGATTGCCACGAAACCTTGTCACGAAAATAAAACCCCTCGCCGATCGCCGGCAGACAGGCGAGTGCGATAATGACGAACGCTTCGCCAACAGCGCGGAATTTCACCGACTAGCGCGCGGCAGGGGACGGGATTGCGGCAGGCGTCGCAGTCTTGAGCGCCGGCGCATTCGATTGGACAGGCGTTCTCAACATCGGAGGCGGAGCTGGATTCGTGATTTGCGCGTTCACGTAAAATGATTTCGGCGCCTCTTTCGGATAATCTGTTTGGATCAGGAGCGCCGTACCCATCGGATGACTCGTGTCTTTAGGCGTAATTTCGAGCGTCCATTCGCCCGGTTTGCCCGGCACGATCTTGGATTGGAAGTTCTGGCTGTTCGATTTGATCGTGATGTCCTTGGCGGGAAACTCTTTTGCTGCCTTAAGCGAGATCTTTTTCGTTTTCGGCTCTTCACCGCTCGTCCAGTAAACGAACGTCGGTTTCATCTCCAACGACTGAGCGATGTTCGCCTTCAGTGTGAGAATCATCGTTGCCTGGGTCGGATTCGGGTCGTCGGTTTGCACGGTTATCGTCTTCACCTGCTGACCAGTGCGGTCGCCAATGTTGAACGTGGCGATGACCTCGCCTTTCTCTCCCGGATTCACGACTTCCTTCTGCGTTTGCGTCGCCGTGCAACCACACGACGCCTTCACTGACTTAAAATGCACCGCGGTCTTCCCGACATTTTCGTATTTGAAATGCGCGACGGCCTGCTTATCGCCAGCGGACGGATGCAGCTCGATGGTGTTTTGTTCCCACTTCAACTCCGCCCGGGCGGCGACAGCGAGCAAGATCGACAAGGTAAAGGTTAGAATGGGCGTTTTCATTTTTTCGAATAGGAGCGCTCAATATAATCGGTCACGGCGTCTCGCCAAGAGCGCGGTTCAATACCGGACAGCGCCCGATATTTCACAGTAGAGAGGACCGAGTAAACCGGGCGGCGCGCGACCCAGTTTGCCTGCCCGCCGGAGCCTTCGTGTGGGCGGGTCATGTCGGCGAGTTTCAACGCGCGGACCGTTTTCGCTTTGAGCGGAACACCGGCCTCGCGGCAGCAATCGAGCGCGTGCTGGGCGTATTCCTGCCAGGTGCATTGGCCGCCGTTAGCGAGATGCACAATTCCCGCATCGACATCGAAAACGCGAGGCAACAGTTCCGCGATGTCGCTGGTGTAAGTTGGGGTGGACCACTTATCACCGATCGCCTCGATTTTTTCGTTTTCTCGCGCGCGTTTGATCATCGCGTCGATGAAACTCGGTCGGTCCGGCCCGAAAACCCACGACACGCGAACTACCACGTGTCGATCGCTCGCCTGAAGGACGAATCTTTCGCCGGCCCCCTTCGATTCGCCGTAGACGCTGATTGGATTGGCGGCGTCTTCCTCAGTGTAAGGCTGACGCTTGCCCCCATCGAAAACATAATCGGTGCTGATGTGAATCAGCTTCGCGTTTTTGTCCCGGCAAACCTCGCCCAGCAGCCGCGGCGCGTCTGCGTTGATCGCGAACGCCTGGTCTTTTTCGGTCTCGCAACGATCGACATTTGTGTAGGCAGCGGCGTTGATCAAAATGTCGAACTCGAGGCCGCCGATTTTGCGATGAATTTCGTCGGGTTTGGCGAGATCGAGTTCAGCATGATTCAAACTGGCGACTTCGAATTTTTTGCGATAAACGCGCATCAGGGCAGCGCCGAGCCGGCCACCCGCGCCCAGGATTACGATTCGCATCGGTCAGTAACGTCCCGCGCGCTCAAGCAGTGGTTGCCACCACGATTGGTTTTCGATGTACCACTGGATGGTGGCTTCGAGGCCTTCCTTGAAATCCTTACGCGGTTTCCATTTCAATTCCTCTTGCGCAAACGACGAGTCGATCGCGTAACGGCGATCGTGACCGAGGCGGTCTTTCACGAAGGAAATCAAACTTTCGGGCTTTCCGAGCTGTTTCAGAATCATTTTCACCAGGTCGAGGTTGGCCATTTCGTTGCCGCCGCCGAAGTTGTAAACGGCGCCTGGTTTTCCTTCGAACAATGCGGCCACTACCGCATCGCAATGGTCTTGCACATGGATCCAGTCGCGCACGTTCATGCCGTCGCCGTAGACCGGAAGCGCTTCATTGCGAAGCGCTTTGACGATCATCAGCGGAATTAGTTTCTCGGGAAATTGATACGGTCCGTAATTATTTGAACAGCGGGTTACGACCACTTCCTGGCCGTAAGTCTTATGATGGGCAAGGGCGAGAAGGTCCGCGCCGGCTTTGCTCGCGGAGTACGGCGAACTGGGATCAATCGCCGATTGCTCGGTGAACTTCGTCGTTTCGCCTAACGAACCGTAAACTTCATCGGTCGAAATCTGCATGAAACGCTGGACGCCATGCTTCCGCGCCGCGTTTAGCAGCACGCTCGTGCCAATCACGTTCGTGTGAATGAAGTTTTCGGGTGAATTGATGCTGCGATCGACGTGCGATTCGGCGGCGAAGTTGACCACCGCGAAAAACTGATGCTCGAGCATGAGCGCATCCATGGCGTCGCCATTGGCGATATCGGCTTTGAAAAACTCGTAGCGCTCGCCATGTTCTTCGACCACGCCGCTGAGATTGGCGAGGTTACCGGCGTAAGTCAGGGTATCGACGTTTGTGATCGAGGCCGGCTTGTAATGTTGCAAAATGTAGCGAATAAAATTGCTCCCGATGAAGCCGCAACCGCCGGTCACGAGAATTCGCACAGCAAGAGCTAGCAGCGCAGAGGCTGGCGCGCTAGCGGATTTTCCACTGCTGGGAGATCAGTTTGAAACCTGGCGCCGCGCGTTCGTGGAGAGCGATTGGACGCCATGGATCATCCTCGGGCTTGCGACGTTCCTCCGATTTCTTTTGCTCGGCATGAAGCCGCCGCATTTCGACGAAGGGATCAACGGCTGGTTTGTCGATCAAGTTGTCAAAACCGGCTTCTACAAATATGACCCGACCAATTATCACGGCCCGCTGCATTTCTATGTGCTGCTGGCATCTCAAACGTTGCTGGGACGAAATCTGTGGGGGTTGCGGTTGCCGGTCGTGCTGGTCAGTATCGGTTGCGTCTGGCTAACGCTGAAGTTCGAGCAATTCGTTGGAAAAATGATCAGCCGAATCGGCGCACTGGCGATGGCGGTTTCGCCCGGATTCGTTTTCTACGGCCGCTACTCGATCCATGAAGTCTGGATCTTATTTTTCACGATGCTGTTTCTCTTCGGCCTGTTCGGGCTTTGGAAACTCGGCACCGCGAAATTTCTCTGGTGCGCCGGAATGGGTCTCGCCGGGATGATCCTTTCGAAGGAGACCTACATTCTTCATGTCGCCTGTGCGATCATCGCCGTCCCGGTTTGCGCGCTTTCGAATTACTTCAGCGAGATCGAAGACCGCCGGCCCGTAAAACAAACTTGGAACTATGTCGATCTTGCGGTCGTGGTCGGGACCGGCATCGCGCTGATCGTTTTCTTTTATTCGGGAACGTTTTTCCACTGGAGCGGGATCAGAGGTCTCTACCAAGCCTATACGCCGTGGTTCAAAACCGGGAGCGAAGGTCACGGGCATGAGAAGTCTTGGTATTACTGGGTAGCGATCATCTCTCACTATGAGCTTCCGGCTTTAGCGGGATTGCTGATCTGCGTCTTCGCGCTGCGGTTCAAGACGGTCACTCTGCGTTACCTGGCCATTTACGGCGTGGGCACCCTCATGGCCTACAGCATCGTGAAATACAAGACGCCCTGGTGCGTCATCAGCATCATCTGGCCGTTCGTGTTTACGTTCGGCGCGATGGTGACAATTGCGCCGATGCGACTTAAAGGAGTCACCTATCGTTGGATCGCACTCGTCCTCTTTGGATTCGTCGGCTACACCGTCTTCTATGCCGTGAACAGCGCTTGGCCGGCGACCTGGGATCATTTATGGCCATACTGGTTGATCGCAGGCGCGGGATTGCTGCTGGTTGTGCTAATCGACCGCTTGTTAACGGAGATTTTCGCCGCGCTCCTGATCGCTTGGTCGCTCGGGCATTGCATTTGGTTGAACTACTTCCGCTGCACTACCGACACCGAGCCCTACGTTTATGTCCAGACCTACAACGACATTAACAAATTCACCGACCCCATCCTGCGGATCGCCCACGCAGACCCGCGCGCATATCAACTTGTCGGCCATATCATTCGCGCCAGTCCTTATCCGTTGCCGTGGATCCTGGGCGAATTCGGACGGGTCGGTTATTACGAAAAAGACAACATGCCGGACACACTGGACGCCGATTTTCTTCTCGTGCAGCAGGATAAGATTCAAACCGTGGAATCGAAGTTGCACGATTCTTACTACACCGTGCCGGTGACGATCCGGCCATATCAGGATCCGTCGAAAGCGTATTTTAGCGCGAAGATTTTCAGGAACCTGTTCCCGGGGAAATCGCCCGATTTCACGGGAGCGAGACCGCAACCAAGCCCGACTCCGGCTCCAAACCAATGAAGTGGCTTGCCAGCGGATTGACGTTCGTAAACTTCGCTACCGTTTGCGGGTTGTTGCTTGGAATGCTCGCAGGCGGTTTGGGCCCGGTCACTTCGTCTATGGCTTTAATTTTGGCTGGCGGCCTCGCGGCCGTGGCATATGCCGGAACGATCGAACCGCGAGTCCAGCCCAACGATGAGGCCCGGCAGGGCCACTATCGAAACATGATCACGTGGATCCTCACGTCGATCTTCGCGATGTTCGCGTTTCGTTCATTCATCTGGCTCCTTTGCGTTGACGGGAACGATCTGAAGATTCAATCGCCGGTGAATCTTGGAGACCTCGGTCTTCATCTCACTCACATTCAATTTTTTGCGAACGGCGTTCGGCTCTGGCCGTCGAACCCGATTTACGTGGGCAGCGAACATCTCCGCTATCCCGCTGGCATCGATCTGTTCAACGCGCTGCTGCTCAAGACCGGCATCAGTTTGATTCCAGGCCTGGTGTGGGTCGGTTTGCTCGCGTCGTTCGCGACGTTTTACGCGTTCTATCGCTGGGGCGGGGCGTTTGGGGTGGCCGGATTCCTTTTCAACGGCGGCATCGCCGGCTTTCAATTTCTCAAGACCTTCGAGTTCAATGATTACCAGGACGTCAACAACGTCGCCTGGAAATGCATCCCGCTAACGATGTTCGTGACCCAGCGCGGTTTGCTTTACGCCATTCCCGCCGGCCTGATTCTATTGTGGCATTGGCGCGAAAAGTTTTACGGCAGCACCGACCGTGATCAATCTCGCGGGCCGCTGCCGTTTTGGGCCGAGCTTTCCATTTACGCGTCCATGCCGCTGTTTCACATCCACACCTTCATGGCGCTCAGCATTTTGCTCGTTTGTCTGTTCATTGCGGGCGACGTGCAAATTCGCAGCCACACGCTGCGGCTTGTTTTCAGCGCGTTGATTCCAGCAACGTTTTTTGTCTGGTTGATCACCGATCACTTCCACGCGAAGTCCGTGATCGAATTCCAATGGGGCTGGGTCCAGCGCGAGGGCGAATTCAAAATGCCGTTCTTTCGTTTTTGGTTCTTTAACTTTGGAATCCTCGTACCGTTGGTGCTGACGCTGGTCGGAACTCTCGGCTATCGAGTTTGGCAACAAGGGTTTCAATGGGGACGCAAACAACCGGAGGAGATCGCGTTCGTGTTCGGAGCGGCCGCGATCTTCGTTTTCACTTTCTTTGTCAAAACGGCGCCGTGGGGCTGGGACAACCTGAAGATTATGGTTTGGTCCTACTTCATCGTGCTCCCGTATTTGTGGCGAGATTTGATCCTGCAATGGGAGCGGCCGATCCGCTGGGCCGTTTGCTTCGCCCTGTTCGCTTCAGGATTCGTCAGTTTGTTTGGCGGATTGGCGGCCGGCAAAGGCGGTTTCGGTTTCGCGGCTCGCGGCGAAGTCGACGCAGTCAGCGCGGCGGTCCGTCGAATGCCGATCGAAGCCCGGTTCGCCGCCTGGCCGACTTACAATCATCCGCTGCTACTCAGTGGTCGAAAAGTTGTGATGGGTTATCCAGGGCATCTCTGGACGCAGGGATTCGACGATTACGGCAAGACTAACGAAATGCTCACCAAATTAATGCAGGGAACTCCAAGCTGGCGCGATCTCGCCCGCACACTGCACGTCCGCTACATTTTTTGGGGACGCGAAGAGAAAGCAAATTACGCGTCAAGCTCCCGGCCATGGGAGAAAACGGCAGCGCTGGCTGCGTCCGGATCGTGGGGCTCGATTTACGATTTGGAACAAGCGCCTGCCACCACACCGTGAGTTTGGTTCAACGCGCGGATGGAAGCGCGTTTAATACTAACTGGCCGGTAGCCACCGGCTTGCCGTCTACCACTGCTTCAACTTCGAATTGCAGTAGTTGATCGACTTCCCCCAGTTTTCTCGCGCTCAAAACAATTTTTTCTCCCGGTCGCACTGGACGAGGAAACTTCATTTGCCGGATCGCCGATAGCAAGAAGCGCCTCTCAGATTTCTCCTCGTGGGCTGCGATACCCGCCGTTTGAGCGAGCGCCTCGGTCAGAATTACGCCCGGCACCAGCGGGTCACCTGGAAAATGTCCGGCAAACATCGGATCATTCTTCGCGGATCATTCTTCGAAAATTCTGCTTCGCACTCAGCCGACACGCCAGCGTCGCGCGCGATCAATCGTCGCACAAAAACAAAGGGCGGCCGATGCGGCAAGCCGAAGAAGTGATCAGTGATCAGATTCGCCCTTCTTTTCTTTTCTGGTCACTGGTCACTTATCGCTCGTCACTGCTTACCCATTTACGAAATAGGCAAACTTCCAACTACCTTTGACCCGTGTAATGCCAGCGCGATAACCGTCATAGTTGAGTGACGGATCAGCAAACTGCGGTGGAGCCACCAGGAATGCGCCCTTCTTCACAAAGCGCTCGGATAAAATGCCATCCAATTCCGGCCAGAGATTTTCCTGGTCCCAATATTGGAAGACCCCCGGGCCCGACATCGCCGGGTCGAGCTTGTAACCAAAATCATCAGTCATCATCGACTTCAACATTTCCAGATCGCGCTTGGCGACTGCTTTGCGAAGCCGGCCGACGAACGCCTGAAAATCAACGTCGTTGCTCTCGCGCAGGTCAGCCTTGGCTTTTTTCTTAAGCGCGGCTTGCTTGAGTTTTTCTTGCTTCTGTTCCGGCGTCTGACACCCCGTGAATACGAAAGCTGCCAGCAGCAAACAGGTAATGAGGATTCTCACTCTCTTACGTCTGTCACGATTGCGGTGTGGATTCAAGGGCAGACCCGCGGCAACGATGGCGTCGAACCCGGGCCGGATGCGTGAAAAAGAAGAAATAAATCATACTCACAAGATCGACAATCGACGCGGACGGGCTCACCACCCGGCGTGGACCATTCCTGAGAGCCGCGAAAACGTTCGCGATCGTCAATTCGCCCGGTCGCGGAATACTTGTGTAATGCCGGCCAAACGCGTGCAGTTGATGAGCGTCCGATGTGGCGATAAGCGGCTTGTTATATTGCGCAGCCACCTTAATCGCCCGTCGATTCAAGTCGAAAAGCCCTTTGTGAAAATGACAGAGCTCGATCGCGTCGAAGCAATCGATATTATCCAGGAGCCTTTCCCCGATCGAACCGCTCAGCACATAAAACGGATGCGGCGCGATCGTGAAAATCGACAATCCGCGGCGGGCGCGAAGTTGCCGGACGTCATCGAAACTTCTGAGGGCGCGCACTTCGCCCGGGGTGACGTTGAGGAAGATGATGTCGGCGCCCTGCAATCTCACTTCCGCCGCGGGAATCAGCAGAATTCCCATGGCTTCAGCGTCCCTGAATACTTCCGGGCGATCGAACACCGCATCGTGCAAAGTGATGGCGAGAACGCCGAAACCCAGTTGTCCCGCGCGCGAGAGAAGTTGGTGCGCGGAGTAATCAATTACGTCCTTCGGATCGTCGAGCGTGTGAATGTGGAGATCGACTCTGATCCAATCTCCGCTCTTAGTTTCGCTCATATCTTTGTCTTCCTCTTCCTCCTAATCTTTGTCTTGAGCAAGATTCGAGCACGTTTGGCAAAGCCACTTGCCAGGTTGGGCGTTCGGCGGCAAATTTCGCGCGCTCAGCGCACATCCCTGCTCGGGTGGTGGAATGGCAGACACGTACGTTTGAGGGGCGTATGCCGAAAGGCATGCGGGTTCAAGTCCCGCCCCGAGCACCCTCTTTCTGAATTCTGTCAGTGCGCTGGCTAGTTGTCTGATTTTGTGAAATTTGCGGCCAAAAATCGGACAATAACGCGCCGAAACTAGCTTATATTAGGGCGTATCTAGAAGTGAAGCCCGGTTGTGCTGCCGTAGCAACGCCGCAAACCTGCTGTCCGACCGCAGCGTGTCTAACTGAGGATCATACCGTATCAGAGGGCCTTTCATCTGACTCGCATCCAACGCTTTGGCGAACCATTCAAACGCCGATTTCCTCTCGCCAAGCGCCGCGTACAATACGGCAATGTTGTAAGGATCAGCTTTACCGGCCGTCGCAAGACCCAGAATCTCCGGCATCATTGAATTTGTCTCTGGTTTACGCCCCGCTGAGACCAGCACGGTAGCAACCCAGGCTAGAACATCACCTTTCTTCTCCGGGTTGAGCTCACCTACCCTTTGATAATGCTCGATCGCTTGCTGGTACATACCATTTAAGGCATAGGCGATTGCCAGGTTCTCCTGTATTAGAGCCTCGTTGGGTGCTAACTCCGCCGCCCTATAACAATAATCGAGAGAGGCCGGAAACTGCCGAGCGTAAAGGAGAATCACGCCAAGAGCCGTGTTGTTCGTAGGCGAGAGCGGGTCGAGCTCTTGGGCTCGCTTCATTTCCCGGACAGAATCATCTAGCCGTCCAAAGGCAGATAAGCACCAGGCATAGCGCTGGTGCGCGATAGCCAGATTCGGGTTCAGCTCCAGCGCGCGGCAAAGTGACTCCATGGTTAGGCGACCCTGTTTCTGCAATGACTGAACCATCGCCCTGGCCACATGACCTTCTGCAAGAGAATCGTCCAGAAGCAGGGCGCGTTCGGCTGCCGTGTTCGCGTTCGCAGTGTTTTCTGCGGCAGGATTGTAACCGTAGAATACCTGAAGATAGTAACAGTCTGCCATCAGCGCGTAGGCAAGGGCAAAATTCGAATCTTTCTCGACCGCTTGCTGAAAATAGTTGATCGCCCTTTCAAGCCCATCCTTCGATCGCTGACCCCAGAAATGAAGTCCCATCAGATACGAGTCATACGCAGCGACATTGCTCGTATAACGCTTTCTTAATTGCTTCTCCTCATCGGCACTCAAGTTAAGTGCAATCGACCGGGCTACGCTGTCGGAAATCGCGTCCTGAATACTAAAGATGTCGGTGAACGTCTGGTCGAACTTTTCTGACCAAACGGTACGACCATCGCTGACTGCGACGAGTTGCACGGTAACACGCAGGTGATCGCCGGAGTGCTGCACGGTGCCGCTTAAAACAGCGTCCACATCAAGCGTGCGCCCCGCCGCAATCGGATCAAAGGCACGGTCGGTGTACTTTAAGACCGAACTCGTTGGCAGGACGATAAGTTGTTTCAGTTTACTCATTTTGCCGATGACCGCATCGGCCATACCTAATCCTAACAATTCGTTATTCACCTCCGATCCAAGCGGCTTAAACGGCAGCACCGCTATAGCGTGGACCGTCTCAGGCATTTTTCCTGGTGACGCCGCAGGAACCACATCTCCGACGCTATGTCTCCTGAGCCAGCCAACGCTCGGTCCTCGCGCAAGGAACGCCGCTGCCAGCGCAACTAGGCCAAGAACAGCGAGCGCCCGCGGACCGCCAGTTTTGCCAGGCCACTGCTGTCGACCCTTCGCTGGAGCCGGTTCCGTTCGATTCTCTGCCAATGTTGACCCGCTCCCTTGCTCTGCCTTGACTGCGGCACTGCCATTGTTAGTCAGATCACTGACTTCGGCGACGAAGCGATAACCGCGACCCGGAACTGTCACGATGTACCCATGTGACCCCGGCGTTTCGCCAAAAACACGCCGCAGCGTCGAGATGTTCTGACTCAGATTGTTCTCCTCGACGATCGAATCGGGCCAAACCGCTTCCATCAGCTGTTCCTTATCGAGGACGGCATCGTGGTGCTCCACCAAGAAGAGGAGCGTTTCGAACACTCTCGGAGTGAGAGGCACGGTCGTCCCATCCAGTCGCTGCAAGAGCCGTTTCGCCGTGTCGAGCCGGAAATCGCCGAATTCGTAGAGGTGAGCCGGGGCAGCTTGCATCGTCGTTTCAAAAAAATTCAGAAAGATTCAGCCGCAACTTAAAGACTTTCATAACGGGCAAAGCAAAGCTGACCCCGCGCGAGTCAGCTCAGGCCGCCCGCGCGGACAAAACAGAATAAACAACATCTAAGGACAAGAAAATGAAAAAGAATTCCATTGAACCAGTGATCCTCATGCCGCCAAGCTCAGTCAATCGAACCGAACGCAAAGATTGTTTCACGAAACCTGAAACTCTCCCCATCACAAATTCGATGGGCCGATCACCTTGTCGATACGGTTCATTTCTCATACCGCTTGTACTCGCTGCTTTCGCGCTTTCTCCGACAACGCATGCAGAGCTAACACCACCACCGGACGGAGGCTACAGTGGCGACAATACCGCTGAGGGCACTGATGCCCTCTTCAGCAACACAACCGGCACGGAAAATACGGCAATAGGTTTTGATGCTCTCTTTAGCAACACAACAGGCGACTCTAACACGGCCACCGGCTCGATAGCGCTTTCGACCAATACAACCGGCGTTAGAAATACCGCCAATGGGTATGCTGCGCTCAATAGCAACACAACCGGCGAACGCAACACCGCTACCGGTCGCGCGGCGATGGTTAACAATACGACCGGCAACAATAACACCGCCGACGGGCATGACGCGCTCTTTTCCAACACCACCGCCATCCGAAACACCGCTTCGGGTAGTTTTGCGCTCTTCTCCAACACCACCGGCCCGAACAACACGGCACTTGGTTACTTTGCGCTCTTTTCCAACACCACCGGCAACAGCAACACTGCCGCCGGCTACGATGCGCTACTTAACAACACAACCGGTGTCGGCAACATCGCATTGGGCAATTTCGCCGGTGCAAATCTGACCACCGGCGATCAAAACATCGATATCGGCCACGTTGGGATTGCTGCTGAAGCCAATACCATTCGCATCGGCACGCCGGGGACCCACACCAACGCATATCTAGCCGGTATTTATCAGACCAACATTGCGAACGGCTTAGTGGTGAAAGTAGATTCCGACGGACACCTCGGTACGGTAGGCTCCTCGAAGCGTTTCAAGGACGCGATCAAGCCGATGGATAAGGCGAGCGAAGTAATCCTGGCTCTCAAACCGGTGACTTTCCATTACAAAAAAGAGTTTGACCCCGAGAGCACCCCACAGTTCGGACTCGTGGCCGAGGAAGTGGAAAAGATCAGTCGCGATTTGGTGGTTCGCGACGCTGATGGGAAGCCATACACTGTGCGATACGAGGCCGTGAACGCCATGTTGCTCAACGAGTTTCTCAAAGAACACCACCAGGTTGACAAACAAGAAGCGACTATCGCACAGCTAAAATCCGAAATTGAGACTCTCACCGCAACGGTGAAACAGCAAGCCGCGCAAATCCAGAGGGTGAGCGCCCAAATTGTAATGACCAAATCCGCGCCGCAAGTGGTTAACAACAATCAGTAAAGCTGCTGCCAGAGCGCAGGTTCCTTTGAAATACTCGCAGCTGAAAACTGGATTTGGCTATTTTTTATTCTTAACGAACGTGGCAGTTGTGGTGTGCGTTGACGCGCCGCCAGTGCCAGTAACGGTAAATTGATACGTCCCGCGTGGCGTGGAAGAGCTGACGGTTATTGTCAGTGTCGAAGAGGTCGTGGCCGGATTCGGATTAAAGCTTCCGGTCGCGCCAGAAGGAAGCCCACTGATTGATAGAGTCACCGGTGAATTGAAGCCACCTGTCGGCGTAATCGTCACGGTATAGGAAACCGTCCCATCGCGCGGCACATTTTCAGATGACGGAGTAATCGAGAGCGAGAAGTCTGGCGCAGGGGTAGGGGTTGAAGTCGGTGTCGGTGTTGGTGTGGGGGTTGGTGATGGAACCGGCGTCGCAGTCGGCGTTGGACTTGGGACTGGTGTAGCCGTTGGAGTCGGTGTGGGGGTCGGTGTTGGAGTTGGGTTAGCCGAAGCCAACTTGAAACTGCCGATGCGCGTCCGCCAATTAAAGGAGGCAGTGCTGGAATAGTACTCGTTGGTGTACCAGAAAGTGGCGTCGTCCACTGGATCGATGACTAGCGCGCTATAATCGCCCCAACGATTGCTGGTGCCGCTCTGGCTGCCGGTGCCATCAAACAGATGGGCCTCCCCTTGTCCCAGCGTGTTCAACGGATCGGTGGCAAGCCGGGCCGCATAGCGGAGCTGTGGATTAATGCTGGAGCTCGAAGCGCTAAACCCAATGGCAAGATTTCCCTGTCCGTCCATCGCTGCACTACCCATCCAGCGCCACGTCGAGTCAGGTTGGTATGTGCTTTCCTGAAAGACTGTGACCGGACCAGCTGTGACGTTGCGCAACTCAAACCAACGAACAGCGGCAACTCCGCCCGCACTCACGCTGTAATTTCCCACGACCGATTCATGGTCGCCAAAATTTCGGTAAGCGAGCCGATGCATTAAGCGGTCGCCAATCCCATCCAAACTGCTTCTTGAGGAAACTCCGAGTTGCGGCACGCAGGAACGTGAATTCGGACAAAGCGCGGTAAAACCCGCAGCCGACGGCAAGGCAAACGTAGTAAACGTGGAATTCGACGGCGTGGCGAAGTCCACATGAAAGTGATACGTGGTGTAGTTGGGATTAGAGGATTGTCCCGGGAATCCGACGAACGTTTCCGGCGCGCCAGCAAGCGGTAATGTTGCACCGTCCACGTCCGCCGGTAAAAAGGGATCGATGTTGCCACCCAGAGGGCCGGTGGGGCTGATGAAAGTGGCCGGCTGGCCAGCGAGCATTTTCGTGCGGTCGAAAGCAAACGCCTGCGGGCCGAGATACGAACTACCAGAGGAGCTAAAGACGTTCATGCTCATGTAATAAGCGTCCGGCCAAACGCTCAGCTTGGGATAATCGAAAAAGTTGGAACCGAGGTGAAAGCCGTAACGGTTGTAGGTGCCGGTGGCGTCCGAAGTTGTGGAAACGGCGACGCACTCATCGGTAATTGGGCCGCCGGCCGCGCCTGCGAACTGGCTGATGACCCACCGATTAGCGAGGTGATCGTAGAGCATTATTGGATCACCGTTTCCACCCGTTTCACACACTCCGCCAAAGCCAGTCCAAACTGAAGAGATGGTGTTTGGTCCCAAGACCGATGCCCCAGTGGCTTTATCAAAGACCTGGTACCCTTCATTCACGATTTGGACGTATTGAGTTTTCCCGACTGCTCCGTTTGGGTCAGGCGGTGCGCAGTTGCACCCCACTCCTGGAAAAGGGATGCCGTCAAAATTCAGAATAGGGTTGGGCAAATTTGCTGCGGCTGCCACCATATCGAGCATCGCACCAAGGCTATGCTGGATCACGGGGTCGGCGCTGTCGTGATGCCGATACGGTACCTTCGGGTTTTCATTGGCCTCGTGCTGCTGTTTGAACTCGGCACTCGTCCACGCTGGCAGATCCCGCAGCGGCGGGGAGACGTCGTTCTGATACGAAGCAACAACTTGCGGTCCGCCGGCAATTTGATTTTGATTCGATCCCTGAGCCGAGGCCGATCCGCCTGACAAAAGGCCAAGTGCAAGTAAGGCCAGAAGAGTACCGACCAAGCAGAACACGGAACCAATTACAAGGCGCGGAATAAAAAAGGCAGATTTAGACGTGGACGTTTTTTTCATAAGCGATTGTCGGCACAATGGGTAGTCGCCGTAATTTTGAAATTAGTAGCAAGAAGCGCGCTTCTGTCACGCGGCTAGGTGAAGAAATGAGTCGTTGAGAAGTTGAACGACGAACACATCCGCGCACCAGATCGTGTCCTACACGGTCATTTGTTAGGCAATCCGGGGTCGTATCCGCTCATCGCTTAATGAGTTAGCGAATTGGCGATTCAGCGATTGCAGGCTAATTGTCCGATTTCTGGAACTTTGACCGCTAAATTTCGGGCAATTAGGTCGCGAACTTACAAAATTGACTACTCCGACTTCACCCTCAGCTTCCGCCTCCGCAGAGCTACGGCGCGACGGGCATTCCCCGAGGGAGAGGCGGAACAGAAATCCAGTCGGGTAACTAGTCAGGTTTTGGGCGCGAGTGCGGCTACAAGTTTTTCGAAGCGCGGGTCGGCGCGAAGCGAATCCCATTGTGGGTAGAGCTTGAGTTCGCCGTAAGTGACGCCAGCTGGAATTTTCGCCGAGATGGCGAGTTGTTCGAGCGCCAAATCTTTCTCGCCGGTCCAGGCGTAAATCATGGCCAGATTGATGATATAAGAAGGACCGTCCATTGCGTCCTTGGTGACCGGCAACAGTTCACACGCGCGGCGACCTTCGCGGATCGCATCCTCTTTGTGGCCAAGACCAGCGTCGATCAGTCCAAGCCGACTCCATGCCGGCGCGTAGTTGGGTTGGTCGTGCACGATCCTTTCTTCGATGGCGCGGGCGGAGGTGAAAGCGGCGTGCGCTTTGGCTTCATCTCCGAAGGTGCGTGCGGCAAGGCCAACAAACCAGTCCCGCGCCCAGACTGAGTTGTTGTAGCTATCAGGCAATCCCTCGGCGCGAATGGATTGGAGTGCACGAGTAGCCAACGCGGAATCCCGTTCGGCCAGTGCACAATTAACAAGGTCATTCCCGATCTCGGTAGCTGCCTTCGGGTCTTCGTTGATGATCGCGGAAAGTTTGGTGTCCCACGACTGGACATCAGCGTATTCGAAGAATGGGATTTGAGCGAGCTGCGCGCGGGCAAAGTGATCCGTGGGAATAACTGAGAGGGCCCGCTCGAACGTGTGGGCCGACTCAGCAAAACGGCGTAATGCCTGGTAAGTGAATGCGGTTTCCAGCACGAAGCGGAAATTGCGCGGGTCGAGACTAACGCTACGCTCCCAATTTTGAGCCGACTCAGCCCAGTGCCCTTGACGGCGATCGATGGAAGCAATCAAGGCGTAGACTACGGCATCGTTGGGAAGCGTCTTGCGGGCGAGCCCCAGTTCAGCGCGCGCGCGATCGTAATCCCGGAAGGCCTTATACGCATAGTTGGCCTGCATGAGGTGGACATCCCCGGCATCCGGATAGATAGCGGCCGCTCGCTCAATCGCCGCGCGAGCCAACTCAAGGCGGGCAGCGGTGTGGTCGAATCCCCCCCAATAGAGGTCGATGTGAGCCGCGGAGAGAAGACCATAGGCACTTAAGAAATGCGGATCGCGCGCGAGGGCTTCATCAACCAAGGTTACCGCCTGAAGGAGAGCTTCTTTTCCGTCGGGATTAGAGGCCAACTCGGCCAGCTGCACGGCCTGAGCATAAAGCCTCTGAGCAACAGGGTCGGTGGTAGGCGGCTGGGCGATAGCTGCTTTCTCGCTTGGCGACATTCGGGCCTGGAGCTGATCGGCGATTGTCTGAGCGATCTCGCTTTGAATCGCGAACACATCCGCCAGATCGCGGTCGTAAGTCTGCGCCCAAAGATGTGCGTCGGTGCGGGCGTCGATGAGCTGGGCGTTGACACGAATGCGATTTCCAGCGCGCTGGACACTGCCTTCAAGGACATGGGCAACGCCGAGTTGCCGGCCGATCTCACGTAGATTGCGGGCGCGAACGGTCTTGTACTGCATGACGCTGGTCCGACTAATCACTTTGAGGTCAGCGACCTTTGCGAGATTGGAAAGAATCTCATCCTGCACGCCGTCGGTAAAGAAGCCCGTCTCCGGATCCGCGCTAAAATCTTCAAATGGCAAGACCGCGATGCTCTTCTCGGGAATCGAAGCGGCAACGGCTGAAGTCGTGGCGCGGGCCACCTCCATCGACTGAGAGCCGAGCCGCGACAAGATATTCCAAAGCCCGCTTGCCGCCGCCAGCAACACGAGACTCGTAATCAGCGCGCGCCGAATCCAAATAAAAGAGGATCGCCCGCCGGGATTGTCCAAGCGCCGTGTCGAGCTGTTTCCGGTGAGCTTTGCTGGCAACCGAGGATTGCCCACTTCGTCGTTGTAGAGATTAACAAGAGAAATCACTTCGCCGTGCTTTACTTCGCATTCGCCGAGGTCGTGCAGGAACGGCTGCCAGTGACGGTATTGGGCAAGATCTTCCGCAACTCTCTTCGACAGAAGAATGTGGCCAGCGTCTCCGCAATCCATGACCCGCTGAGCGACGTTGATACCGGCTCCTGCGACATTCGATCGGTCATTTACGTCTGTCATTCCACTGACTGGACCGCTGTGAACGCCCATTCGAACTTTGAGGGTCGGGTTGTTCTGCAAAGCCTTGCTCGCCTGTAAGGCGCAGCGCACGGGGGCGTCTGGACTTGTGGCAAAAGCGAGCGCCATCCCATCACCGGTGGGAAGCCTAATGAGTTTCCCTGCGTTTTCGGCTACGTGAAAAGCATCGGTGTTGCGAACCAGTTGATTCAGTTCGCGCAAGGCCTCGTGCTGCTCGTTGATCAGTAATTTTGAATACCCGACGATGTCTATGAACAGGACGTGGGCAATTTCCAGTTGGAGATCGGGTTCGAGCTCAGTAGACATGGCTGTGAGGCGACATCGCGCTGGGACGAGAAGTCGTTAGCTTGGAAACGAAGCTTCTCCCGCGCCAAACCGGGCTACTTTCTGCGGCTTGCTCGTCAACACCGGTGCAACCCCAACGCAGGGCTACGTTTCCAGAGGCAAAATCGATCGTGAATGTCGTGCCCCGCTTGCTGCTTTGACCAAATTAGCCCGCGGTGCGTCTCAACAACAGTCTTGCTGATGGCCAGTGTAGGTGCTCGGGCTAATTGTCCGATTTCTGGAACTTTGACCACTACGTTTCAGACAATTAGGTCGCGCACCTACATCTGTGTCCGTTCGCGACCTAATTGTTCGGTTTGGGGGCGCGAATTTCCAATCAATCGGACAAGTAGCTCGCAAACGAGCAATGGAGCGCGCGAAAGAGTGACTCAATTGCGAAGAATACCGTGAACCCCGCAAGGCGCGTCATCGCACCGCCAAAACGAGCGCATTTCTCGTCGAGGGCGTCTAGCCGCGTCACTTCATCACGCGATTTCCGCCTAGGATTACGTCGTCCCGAACCGCTGCGCTTGCAGCGGGCAGTTAAAAGAAAAGATCCGAGGCCTCAAGAACACGTAGTCGTAGTAAGACCACGGATCGGCTGATTGTTTGCTATGTTCGGCGATCCTATTTGACCTTCACTTGGAAGTCTCCGACGCCGACAATATTACCAGTGTTGAAATCAATCGTGGCTTCGAAAGTGCCATGGGCGTTATTAAGGCCGGCATATGCTCCTGTTCCGCTCGTAAGCGTCTCAGTACCTTCGATGTAGTTTGGGTTACTGCCGTTGGCCGGTATGGTGCCGGTGAATGTCGCGTTGATCGTTCCCTGGGAAGCCGTAATCAAGATTGTTCCCTAACAATGACCTGATCCCCAACCTGCTGGGTGGTGAAGTTGTAGTGGCGTGTTCCGGTATCACTGAATGCGCCGGCCAGAGCAGTAGTTCCATCAATCGTGGAATCGCTGGTAAAGTTTTCATCGAAGCTGATCAGCAGAAACTTCGGAGAACTCGCGAACGCCGACACCGTTGAGAAGGCCACCGCTAAAACTAAGACAGCCGATATTCCTAATGACTTGAGTTTGATATTTTTCATGTGGTGACTCCAGAATAAGGAGGACACCGTCCAAGTATATCGGGCATCGCCCCCCATTTTTTCGCAAACTTATCCCCCATGAATGTATCAGGGATTTTGCGCCGGTTGCTCGGATGTGCCTAACAATTCTCGAGCGCCGCGATGCAACGCTGCGGCATCAGGGTAACCAAGTTTTAGTTTAATGTGTTCGCAATGTGTCTCGACGGTCTTGCGACTTATGCCAAGCTCTTTCGCAATCCGGCCGGTGCCGTGTCCAGTTGCGATAAGTCCGAACACGGCCATCTCTCGATTGCTAAGGACATCGAGCCCGCGAGAAACGCCGCGATGCCCGGCAAATTTATGCATCGCTAGGGACGCAATCACCGGGCTGACATAAACTTCCCCCGCTAACACCGTCTCAACGGCACGCATCAGCTCCTGCGCCGAGCTATTTTTCATCCCGTAACCGGACGCTCCTGCATTGAGTGCGCGTTCCGCGTAAGTCCGCTCCGACTGGCGCGAAACGACAAGTATTCGGATGCTTGGAAACTCTGCCGCGAGATCCTTGATCCAACGGATGGCATCGCGGTTTTCCAGAAATGGTTCGATGAGGAGCACATCGGGGAGATGTTTTCGAACAAGTCTATTCGCCTCTTCAAAAGTATGTGCGGCACCGCAAACACGGTACTGCGGGTCGCGGCCAATAATTGCGACCAGGCCTTGCTCGCTGATGATGGTATCGCCGACCGCAACAACCCGCCGCGACCCCACATCACTGTGAGATTTCGCCCGTGATTTCACAATCGCGCGATCCTAACGACCGCGGCGATTCCTAACAAGAAAACAATTCAGCGTATTGCGTAAATAATTGCTGCGCTCTGGCTTAGAATCGCTGAGGCAACGTAGGACGAACAACCGATTCCTACCATCCAATCTTCATTGTTTACACTCCTCAAAAAGCTTTCCGGCAATCGAGAGGCGAAGTTCGCCGATTACTTGGATAGTAAGGCGCCAAGACCCCGCGGTTCAGTCATCAGCTCTTTGCAGGTGAAATTTTCGTGACGAACCAAAGCATAGCCCAACTCCGAGGAATACCGCGAGCCGCGCAAACCGGTTGCCTTGAAAGAAAATTTCGACTGGAGGCATCCAAAAGAAGGGTCAATTACGCATTACGAAGTGCTACTTGACTCAGAATCGGATGAAACTTTTCTCTAAAACGATCTTGGCTGTGCTTGCGATCGGGTTAGGAGGCACAGCGCTGAGCCCGTGGGTCCAAGCCGCCCCGATCACAGGGCGCATCGACTTCGGGGCCGGCACCGTGACTTACGATACAAACAGCCTGGCTACCGCCAAGCAGGTTAATACGTGGACCAACGTGCAAGTTACTCTTACTTCCGGCGATTTCTCGTCTGTTGCTCTGGGGACTGCAGTCAATATGACGGCGCCCTGGATCTTCAACCCTTCGACTGCGACGACCCCGTTCTGGAGCGTTGGTGGTTTTACCTTTAATCTGAGCTCTTCCTTCGTTGTCGCCCAAAACGCTAATTTCTTGGACGTTACTGGCCCCGGAATAATTATGAAGCAGGGTTTTGATAATACGCCCGGCATCTGGAGCTTCACTTCGACGGACTCAAATGGCCAGGATCAGAGCCAGTTCACCTTCACAACCGATACTAGCGCCGTTCCAGAACCGGGGACGACAGTTACATTGCTGCTTGGTCTCGGGCTGATGGCCGCCCTGGGAAGACGCTTCAAGGGTTTTGCGAATTAAACCGCATTCCAAGCGGGGCCTTCACGGACAGGCATACGGGTTCAAGTCCGGCCCCGAGCACCAATCTTTCTGAATTCCAGTTCCGTAACGGCTAACAGACGTCCGCGGAAGCCGCTTGGCGACGGCGTGTTCCGCGCGCGTTGTTAAAAAGACCGAAAATCTACCGCCTTTTATGCAGGCAGGTGCGATTCCGTCACAGAATGCCACGCTCGCGAAATCGCAAGCCGCGCCGATCGAAGGAAAGAAGCGAAAGCGGCAAGAAGAAAGCAGACGGCAGAATTGTTTGTGCGTTGTGTGGGCGCACCATCAAAGACACCGGCGAGCAGCCGGTCATTTACAGCATCTGCGCAACGTGCAAGAAGCTCCCCCACCGAAATCCGCGTCAGACGATGTCACTTTACTAGCTCAACCAAAATCGCCTTCTGGACATGCAGCCGATTTTCCGCCTGATCAAAAATCGTCTGCGCATGGTTCTCAAAGGTCTTCTCGTCGATTTCCTGGCCGCGGTGCGCCGGTAGGCAATGCATTACCATGGCTTCGGGTTTGGCCAGTTTTACAACTGACTCGTTGATCCAGTACGGGCCGAGCTCGGCTTCGCGGCGCGCTTCCTCCGCTTCCTTGCCCATCGAGACCCAAATATCCGTATAAAGCACGTCGGCCCCCTTTGCTGCGGTCGCCACATCGTCGGTGCAACTCACCCTGCCGCCAGCGCGCTCCAGTAATTTTTTCTTCGGCAGATATTTTTTGTGCGAAGCGATCCTCAATTCAAAATCCATCTTCCCGGCCGCGAATAACCACGACCGCGCCGTATTCGAAACGCCGTCGCCAATATATGCGACGACCGTCTTTTCGATCTTGCCACGTTTTTCGATGATTGTGAAAATGTCGCCGAGAATTTGGCAGGGATGCTCATCGTCCGTCAGCGCGTTAATCGTCGGCACACCGGAAAATTCCGCAAACTCCTCGATGTCGCTTTGCGCGTAGGTGCGGATCACTGCGCCGTGGATCATTCGCGCGAGTACGCGCGCGGTGTCCTTGATCAATTCGCCCCGACCAAGCTGTGCGTCGGCCGCGTTCAGGTAGATCGTCTCGCCGCCGAGCTCGCGGATTCCCACGTCGAACGAAACTCGCGTCCGCGTTGAAGGTTTTGAAAAGATCAGCGCCCAGGTTTGTCCGGCCAAAGGCTGCGCGGAAATCTTGCCGCGATTCGTCTTGAGCTCGGCGGTCCGCTGCAAAATCCGTTCGATCTCGCTCCGCGAAAGCTGTTCGATGCTGAGCAGGTGTTTCAACGCTTCCTCTTCCTCTTAATTCTTGGCAAGATCGACAATAAAATTTTCGAGTATCCGTATTCCTTCTTCGGCTTCGGCGCGCGACAGATTCAACGCCGGCAGCAAGCGGATTACCGAAGCGCCGGCCGGCACGGTCAGCACGTTTCGTTTGTGCAACCCCTTCACCACCTCGACCGATTTGAAGTTCGGCTGGAACTCGATTCCAATCATGAAACCCAAACCGCGCACCACTTTCACGACTCTCGGAAATCGCTGCTGAAGTTGTTGCAATTCACGCAGGAGAAACTCACCCGTCGCGCGCGCGTTGCCGGCGAGATCCTCCCGCTCGATCGCCTCGAAAATCCGCAGTGCGACTGCGCAGGCGAGCGGCGTTCCTCCAAATGTGCTGGCGTGCGTCCCGGCCGACAGAACATCTGCGAATTTCTCGCGGACCCAGAACGCGCCGATCGGAAATCCGCCGCCGAGCGATTTCGCCATCGAAACCGCATCCGGAAGGTAGGGGTGATTGACCTCAATCGCCGGCGGCTCGTTTTCCAAGATCCGTTGCCAGCTTTGAAATTTCCCTGTGCGAAAATGACCGGCCTGAACTTCATCGAACAGGAGAAGCAAATTGTGTTCGTCACAAAGTCGACGCAGGCCAACCAGGTATTCCGGCTTCGCAATCGTAACACCGCTTTCGCCCTGGACCGGCTCAACCAAGATCGCGGCGGTTTTCGAAGAAATCGTGCGCGCCATTGCCTCGAGATCGTTGAACGGGACCTGTTTAAACCCGTCAACCGCCGGCTCGAATCCCTTCTTAACTTTTTCCTGCCCCGTTGCCGCGATTCCGGCCAGCGTTCGTCCGTGAAATGAATCCGCTGTCGTAATGATTTCGTAGCAGCCCGTGTCGTGCCCGAACTTTCGCGCCAGCTTAAAAAGACCTTCGTTCGCTTCGGCACCGCTGTTGCAGAAAAACACCCGGCCCGGCGCAATCTGATCGACAATGCGCTTCGCCAGCCGGCCCTGGGGCTCATTATAATAGAGGTTCGAAACGTGGATGAGCTTTTGCGACTGCTCGGTCAGCGCCTTTGTGATTTCGGGATGGCCGTGTCCTAACGAACAGACCGCGATTCCGCCGGCCAGATCGAGATAACGCTTACCATCGACATCCCAAACATAACTCCCCTTTCCGCGCTCGAGCGCCAAATCGAATCGCGCATACGAAGGGACAACGAACTTGTCGAACAATTCGTGGACTTGCTTTGTTTCGTTTTGCACAATCGCCGAAGAGGGCATCGGTAAAACTTCCTTCATAGGACGACTTCAGTCCCGACTCCTGCATCGGTAAAGATTTCCAGTAACACTGAATGCGGAATCCGGCCGTCGACGAACTGCACTTTTTCCACGCCGCTCTCGATCGCCGAGACCGCGCTGTCCACTTTGGGAATCATTCCCTCGCCAATCACGCCTTTCCTTCGCCACTTCGGAACTTCGTTAACCGCCAAATGACTCAGGAGGCTGGAGCTTTTTTTCGGATCGCGAAGCAAGCCGGGCACATCGCTCATGAAAACCAGGCGCCGCGCCTTCAATGCGATTGCGGTCTTTGCCGCGGCGATGTCGGCGTTGCAATTGTAAATTTTTCCATCATCTCCAAGCGCGGTCGGACTGATCACCGGCGTCACGCTGCGACGAATGCATTCGCGCAACGGGTCGACGTTCACGCCGCAGACCTCGCCAACAAAACCCAGGTCGACATCTTCGTTGGGCACGGAGAATTTTCGGCAGCGAAAAATATCCGGCCCGGCGAATCCCCGCGCCTTGCCGCCGAATTCCTCAATCGCGTTCACAATCTCGGGATTAATTTCTCGCGAGAGGACGCGATCGACAATTTGAGCGTTGGCGGCATCAGTCACGCGATAACCGTGAACAAACTGCGATTTGGTTCCGGATTTTTCGAGAGCTCGTGTAATTGCCTTGCCGCCGCCGTGCACGACGACTGGATTGATCCCCACTGCCTCGAGAAACACAATGTCGCGCGCCACGCGATGTCGCTCTTCGGGATCGGGCGAATCCATGAAGCTACCGCCGTATTTAACGACAAAAATCTGGCTTCGAAAACGCTGGATATATGGCAACGCTTCCAGCAGCGTGGCCGCTTTCGAGATGATTCTTTTCATCAGCCGCCGAGCGTCGCCGGATCGGTGACGTCGCCTTTGTTGAACGCGACGTAATCCTCCGTGAGATCTGCGGCGTAAATCATAAACGCGCCGCGACCAAGGTGAAGATCGACATGCAGATCGAATTCCGGTTCCGACGTAATCCTGGCCAACTCTTTCAAGGCGACATTTGTCGGACGCCCGCGCCGAAATGCAAAAAGAATTTTGCGACTACTGGTCGGAGCGTATCCGACATCAATAACATTTTCGTCGATGCGCGCCTTTGAATAGCCGAGCGCACAAAGAATTCTTCCCCAGTTTGGATCGCCGCCGCACCAGCTGGCGCGCACCAGCGAACTGTTCGCAATCGAGCGCGCCGAGGCCTCGGCTTCGCGATCGTTGCGTGCGCCGCGAACGCGCAGCGCGATCAACCGCGACGTTCCTTCGCCGTCGCGCACAATCATTTTCGCGAGCTGGAGACAAACGAAATTCAACGCGCTCTGAAATTTCGAATTTCGGGTTTCGGATTTCGGGTTTCGCGCGAGCCCGTTCGCGAGCGCGATCACCGAATCGTTTGTGCTCATGTCGCCATCAACCGTGATCCGATTAAAACTTTGTTCGACGGCAATTTTCAACGCGCGCTTCAAGATGCCAGGCTCAATCGCGGCGTCCGTCGTGATGAAACCGAGCATGGTTGCCATTCCCGGCTGAATCATTCCGGCGCCTTTGCAGATCCCACCGATCCGAACGGCCGATCTCCCGATATTCAATTCGACTGCGATTTCCTTTCGACGAGTGTCGGTCGTCATAATCGCTTCCGCGACCTGCCGCGCGCTCGATTTCGATCCTGCCAGCCTCTGGGCGCAGGCGCGGATCCCGCGCTCGACGTTTTCCATCGGCATCGGGACACCGATTCGCCCAGTTGAACAAACGAGAACGTCCCGGGCATTTAGAGAAAGTGCCTTCGCCACAAGTTGAGTCATGCGACGGGCGTCTTTCATTCCCTGCTCGCCCGTTGCCGCATTCGCATTGCCGGAATTCACAACAATCGCCCGCGCGAACTTTGCCGAAGAATGTTGACGACTGATCCTCACCGGCGCGGCGCACACCTGGTTTGTAGTGAACGTTCCTGCGACCGCGGCAGGCACATCCGAAACGATCAATGCTAAATCGTCTTTCCGGCCTTTCTCCGAGCCTTTGCCGGTGCCGAGTTTCTTAATGTCGCAAAAAACCGACGCGCACTTGAAACCGCGCGGTGCACAAATCGATCCGGCAATTTTTCGAAATGAGTTTTTCAAATCAACCCAGCCGTCTCGGGCAAGCCGAGCATCAGATTCATGCATTGCACTGCCTGGCCGGCCGCTCCTTTGACGATGTTGTCGATCGCGCTCATGACGACAATCCGATTGGTGCGCTTGTCGATCTTCCAGGCGACGTCGATGAAGTTTGTACCGGCGACGTGCTTGGTATCGGGAAGGCGTTCTTCGCCGAGCAAGCGAACGAACGGTTCGTCGCCGTACGCGCTCTTGAAAATCACGGCTGGGTCCATCTTCACGACGTTGGTCGCGATATCAGCGTAAATGGTGGAAATGATTCCACGATTGATTGGCACCAGATGGGGCGTGAATTGGATCTTAATCCTTTCTCCCGCAAGAAGTGATAGCTCCTGTTCGATCTCGGAGAGGTGTCGATGCTTCGGAACGCCGTACGGCCGGACGCTTTCGTTGCATTCCGAGAAAAGATAATCCACTTCCGTCTTGCGACCGGCGCCCGTCAAACCGCTCATGCTCGCCACCAGAATCGTTTTCCGATCGATGGCTTTCCGCCGAATCAGCGGCCGCAGCGGAATCAGGATACTCGTCGGGTAACAGCCGGGACACGCGACCAGCTTTGCGTCTCGAATCTGATCCCGATAGATTTCGGGCAAGCCGTAGACTGATTTGCCTAGCAAATCGGGCGCGGGATGTTCGTGAGCGTAAAATTCCCGGTAAACGTCGGCGTCTTTGACTCTGAAATCAGCGCTGAGATCGAGAACGCGCGCGCCGGCTGCGAGAAGGGGCTCCCCAAATTCAGCAGCGAGGCCATGTGGGAGCGCGAGAAAAACAACCGCCGCTTCGTGCGCGATTTTTTTTGTGTCCGAATCTGAAAACCTCAGAGCAGTCGCTTTTTTGTGATGAGCGAAGCGCGGAAAAACTTCCGACACTGATTTGCCGGCGAGCTGGCGCGACGTGGCAGCGACAAGATCGACATCCGGGTGCGCGAGCAAAAGGCCGACCAGCGCTTCGCCGGTGTAACCGGAAGCGCCAACCACTGCGACTTTCGCTTTGGTCGTTGCCACAACGGGCAATGCGTATTCCGTCTCGCGCCGATTGCAATTGGAATTGTAGCCACGGCCCTCTTCCGACGGTGTTTCTTGAAATCAAAGATGCGCCTCGACAGACCGAGGTGCCTACCACCCGGAGAACAAACTCAACGTTGCGCTTCGCACAAATAAACGACTACAGTTCCGGCATGGAGTCTCCTCTTGTTGTCATTGGCATCGTTGTCCTGGCGATTTTCGGCCTCGTTTTTGCCATCATTCTCTTCAATTTCTTTGGAATCTGGCTCCGCGCGCGCATCGCCAACGCGCCGGTTGGAATGGGAAAAATGATCGGAATGCGCTTACGACGCGTACCGGTGGGATTAATTGTGGATAATCGGATCACCGCCGTAAAAGCCGGACTCGAAGTTGCAAGCGACCCGTTGGAAGCACATTACCTGGCCGGCGGCGACGTTACTCAAGTGATTCTCGCACTAATCGCCGCCGACAAAGCCGGCATCTCGCTCGATTTCAATCGCGCCTGCGCGATCGATTTGGCGACAAAGGGAACCGGAAAAACCGTGCTCGAGGCCGTGCGCACAAGCATCAATCCGAAAGTGATCGACGTGCCCAATCCGACGATGGGCCGGACGACCATCGACGGTGTGGCCAAGGACGGGATCGGCGCGAAAGTGAAAGCGCGTGTCACGGTGCGTTCGCATCTGGACCGATTCGTTGGCGGCGCGACCGAGGAAACGATCATCGCGCGCGTGGGCGAAGGCATCGTGAGCGCAATCGGTTCGGCTGATTCCTACAAGGATGTGCTGGAGAATCCGGACCGCATTTCAAAGGCGGTGCTGGCCAAAGGTCTCGACAGCAACACCGCGTTCGAAATTCTTTCGATCGACATCGCCGATGTCGACGTGGGTGATAATATCGGTGCGAAATTGCAAAGCGAGCAAGCGGACGCCGACAAGCGTATTGCCCAGGCGAAAGCGGAAGTGCGTCGCGCCGCTGCGGTGGCGGTGGAGCAGGAAATGAAGGCCAAGACGCAGGAGATGCGCGCGAAAGTCGTAGAAGCCGAAGCGCAAGTGCCGATGGCGATGGCGGAAGCGTTCCGGGCTGGTCATCTCGGGATTATGGATTATTACCGGATGAAAAACGTGCAGGCTGACACCTCGATGCGCGAATCAATCGCTGGCTCTGACAAACCGCGCACGGAAGCCAGCTGAAAATGATTGCTGCCGTCCATCTCGATAATTTTCTTTTCCTGTTGTTTGTCGCGGTCGCGATCTTTTTTCAATTGCTGACCCGCCTCGCCACCAAGACCAGACGTCGCCCTGGCGACGATGAGAAACGAAGATCGACATTCCCGCCGGAAACTCCGCGTCCAACGACCGGTCAGACCGGCGACAGGGACGAGGATCGCATCCGGAAATTTTTGGAAGCGCTCGGTCAGCCTGCAACGTCAAAGCCACCAGAGCCGGTCGCGCCGCGACCGACTTATCAGAAACCGCTCGTGGTCCAACGGGTCGAGCCACGATCAGTTAGGCCGACAATTCTATCTCCGCTGCCCCCGCTGACAACGCGCCCACCAGATTACCGGTCGTCAACCAAACAACAGACTCCCAGACAAACGCCGCCACTCGCACCGATTACTGAAGACGAGGTCACGGCCGCGTTTCAGCCAGCTTCCTCACAGCCGATCTCCAAGCCAAGCGGTACGACGGTCGACGTCGTCTCGATGTCGAAAACGACTTCAGGGTTGCGGGACGCGATTATCTTGCGCGAAATCTTTGGACCGCCGCGAAGTTTGCAACCTTTGGATCTGGTTGGAAACGTTTGAGCTTCGCCGCGAACCTCGTATTCTTTCGCTCCGTTTCGAACGCGCCGGCGTGGCGGAATGGCAGACGCGCTGGACTCAAAATCCAGTGATCGCAAGATCGTGTGGGTTCAAGTCCCTCCGCCGGCACATTTCCACTTGCCGGATCGCATTTTACAAGCGTCGCCGCTGGTCGTAATATTTGGCCATGAAGAACATGATTCGTGGTGTTGTTGTCATGTTTGCTTCGCTCTGCTTGATGCTGACAGCTAAAGCCGGAGAGGCGGGACTACGTGGAATCGTGAAGGATTCCTCCGGTCCGATCCAAGGCGCTGAAATTCGCATCCAAGGCAGCGATGCAAACAAAATTGGAAGAGTTCATACGTCGGCCAATGGTCGTTACAGTTATCCAGAGCTCGAAGGCGGGACCTACGCCGTAACGCTCGTCATCAATGGTGCAGTTAAAGCGACCATTAGCAACGTCAGGACCAAGGCCGGAGAGACCCAGGGTCTGAACTTTGAGATTCTGAAGGGCTCTCAGGTGACGCCGTTCGCGCCGGGGAAACATTATGTTTGGATCCCGTCGACCACTGGTACCAACCTGGGCCACTGGGCTGAGGTTGAGGGCGATGGAAAAGGAATGCCGGTAGGCATGTCTGAACGCTTGAACAACCAGGGAAATGCCCTGGTGCGACAAATGCAAACTCGCAGCGGCGACGGTAACCTTCGCTAAGCTCTCGGTTACTCAAAGTTAGTGGTGAGACGCAGGCCGACAGGCTTGCGAAAGTGACTGTTCACGTCTATAATAAAAAGTTATGCTTATCAAAACGCTCCAACTCTCCACTGTTGCCCTCCTTGTATCTGCGGTCGCCGCATGGGCCTCCGACCCTGTCGGCCCCGCCAGAATTCAGGGCGTCGTCACAGATTCAAATAAAAACCCCGTCGCCGGGGCTGAAGTCCATATTTCCGCCAAAGACGGAAGCGGACTCCAAAAGATTGTCCGCACCGACTCGAATGGCCAATATGGCGTCACCAAGCTTCCAGTCACCGATTACGAAGTGGTCCTGTTTGTGAACGGCCAAATCAAGGCTTCCCTCACAAACCAACACGTTTTCGGCAATAAGCCAACGCAGATGGATTTCAAATTGACCGGTAAATACGTTGCTAATGCCAAGAAGAAACACACGCACATGGTTTACGTGCCGGCGGAAACTGGCAGCAACTTGAGCGGGCGCTGGGTGGAAGTCGACGACCAATCTGGCGCCGGAGCGGCCGAGTCAAGTGAAGTTAGCCACCTTTCGGGCGCAGCCGTCCGCCAGATGCAGAGCGGCGGAAGTAACAGTGGCCATAATTAAGATTTAACAACAACAACAATTCGAAAACGCGCGGCCGAAACGCCGCGCGTTTTTTCGTACGCATATTCCGCGACGAAAGCGCGTCTACCCTGAAACCATGTAGCCTTCTTCGCCGTGCTCGTTGATGTCGAGTCCTTGACGCTCGATCTCTGGCGCAATCCGCAATCCAATGACCGTTTTCACGACACAGCCGATGATGGCGCTGGCCACGACTGACAGAAAAATTGTGATCGAAATTGCTTTCAGCTGTTCGAGCCAAAGCGAATGCCCAATCACCTTGGCGAGACCATTTTGAGTTGCAGGGGCTCCGCGCAAATTTCCATTCACGGTCGCGGTCGCGAACAATCCGGTTAGAAACGCGCCCAACGTTCCGCCGACGGCGTGCACGCCAAAGGTGTCCAGCGCATCATCGTAATGAAACCACGATTTTAATTTGGTGCAGGCGAAGAAGGGCACGATGCCGGCCGCGATCCCGATAATTACCGCCCCTGTTGGATCAACATAACCGCATGCCGGTGTGATCACGACGAGTCCGGCAACCGCGCCCGAGCAAAATCCAAGAACACTCGGCTTGCTGCGCAGCGCATACTCGAGCATCGCCCACGTGAAGGACGCAACTGCGGTTGCCATTGTGGTTGTGGTGAAAGCATTCGCGGCAATCGCGTCGGCGCCGAGTGCGCTGCCGGCGTTGAATCCGTACCACCCGACCCAAAGCATTCCCGAGCCGACCATACAAAGCACCATGCTGTGCGGCGCCATGACTTCTTTTCGGAAACCGAGCCGCGGTCCAAGCAACGCGCAAAGAACCAGAGCCGACCACCCGGAAGACATGTGGACCACGGTGCCTCCGGCAAAATCGATCGCAGTGATGCGGGCATGGTCGTTCCAGACGCCATTCATCAGTCCGTCGATCCCCCACACCATGTGCGCGATCGGGAAATAAACCAGGAACATCCAGACGGCGACGAACGCGAGCACGGCCGCAAATCGTATTCGCTCAGCGACCGCACCGATGATCAGTGCCGGCGTAATGATCGCGAACATCAATTGATACATCGCGAAGATATTTTGCGAGACCCAGTAGGAATAATCGCCGTTCGGTCTGGCGTCGACCCCGTGGAGAAACGAAAGCTTCAGCCCGCCCAAGATTGGCGAGCCGCGCGAAAAGACCAGCGAGTAGCCAACCGCCCACCAAAGAATCGCAACTAATCCCGCAATGCCGAGGCATTGGGCCAGGACTGACAGCACATTTTTCTGCCTAACAAGCCCTCCGTAAAAAAGCGCCAGGCCCGGTAATGTCATGAAAAGCACGAGTGCAGATGCGGTCATCATCCAGCCGTTATGGCCGGGGCCGGGGCCAGAAATATTTGAGGCGGTTTTTGCGTTGGCGGAATCGGAACCGCGCGCGGCGTTGTTTATATAAGCTTCAAGATCTGCTACGCGCTGTTCAAGTGATGGCGAGGCTGACGCCGGGCTCGCCGTTTGTGCGCGCAGCGCCCCGGCGCTGATTAGAAACGCGCTAAAAATGAAAACGCGAACGATCATGTCGATCTTGCCGCCCTGCGTTTAATACAGCGTGGTGCGCAAGATCGACAAGGAAAACTCGCCGCGGAACGAGTCCGTCCGTTGCCGAAACCGGGCTCTGAGGCGTTCGGCGGAGTCTCTCTGCCTTAAAGTTTAATGAAACCGGCGCGGTTTCCGAAATGCGACGTTGAAACCTGATTCATCGATTGAATGTCGGCGTTATCATCGTCTTCATCGTCAGCATCATTATCGTTATCCATTTCGGATTGGTGCTCCGAAATCACCGCCGGCAGATCGTTGTTCTGCAGTTTTTCGTAACGCTGCCGGACTTCGGCCGGCACTTTGTCCAGATCTTCTTTCGTTTCGACCGGACCGCTGAATTGCAGGAGTCCGTTCGGATCTTTGGCAGTTAACACCTTCTTGCCGTCAATCTTCTCGACACGCAATTCACCTTTGTCGTCGGAATAAACAATCTGCGCTTTGCCGATGTCGATCTTCGTGGTGCTCAACCCGCCGTCCTGTCGTTGGGTCACACTGATTCCGGCGGCCCGACGCGCTTCATCTCGCGCTCGGCGCGCCTCATCACGAACACGCTGCGCCTGGTCGCGCATTTGTTGGGCCATGTCACGTTGATGCTGCGCCATTTCGCGACGGTGCTGTGCGTCGTCACGAGCGCGTTGGGCTTCGGCCTGTGCCGCCATTACCGCGTCATGAATAACTCCCTGAGTTTGGTCTCCGAGCTGGTCTTTCAGCTGGTCCATCTGCTCCTTGAGGTCCCCCATCCCGAAGTCGCTCCAGTCGTTTCCGTTAGAGTTGAAGTTGAAACGTGGATGACGACCCCGTCCCATATCGGAGCGCTCCGACACTTCTTTCTTCGATAGCTTCACGCCGATCTTTTCCTCTTTGCCCTTGCGCAAGACAGTCAGCGTGACGGTTGTGCCTTCCGAAAAGCTTCGAATCAGTTTCGAAAGTTGATCCGGCTCGGTCAATATCTGATCGTTTAGCATTCGCAGAATATCGTTCTGCTGAACACCGGCCGCAGCAGCGGGGCCATCCGGAACGACGTAATCAACGACCAGGCCGAAGCCTCGCGGCAAACCGAGTTGTTCGCTGACGACTCTAGGCACGTCCGAAGTTTCAACGCCAAGATAGGTGACCGGCACTTTCTTCTCGTGGCGGTCCCGGTCGTTGCCGGGGCCGACTGGACCGGTCGGTGGTGCGCCAGCCGGCGGTGGCGGGGGCGGCGGATTCGGTTGGGTGAATGCAGCGATCGGCAAGAGCACGAGGGCGGCAATAGTGATGATTGATTTTGTTTTCATAGTGGTGGTGTGTTTGAAATTCATTGGCCTGATACGGGCAGTAGCGAAACTTGTTCGGCCGGGTAGGAAATTCGCAGAGTGGCTCCCGTCTTTGGATTGCGCCATTGCAACGTCTCGCGTGTGTGGGAGCGCACGCGACGCATCGGTTGCTCGGAATTAGACCGAAAATGCACCCCCTCGTCGCGCGTGTGATAAACCACCTGGGTCAGGCCGGCCGGGATGAGTTGTGCAGTTGAAATCGCCGGAGCAGGCGTTGTTGATGCAGTTCTTGGCGTCTGTGCCCCCTGTTGGTGAAGTCGAACGAAAGCGAAGAGCACAAGCGTAGCCGCTGCAGCCAACCCAAGCCCGAGTGGCAGCCAGTTGAAATGAAAGCGGCGCTCGCGCTTCAGCACTGCGGCTGTTGCTGGCAACGTTTCCGGCCCGGCAAGCGCGCGCTCGATCCGCGTGGTCAGTTCCGGGGATGGCTGGGCCGGCCGCAGTTTGCCCAGTTGGTCTTCCAGTTCGGAGAAGTCGTTCATGGGGACGGTAAATTCTTTTTCAAAGCGGCAAGCGCGTAACGATACCTCGATGCCGCCGTGTTCTGCGAAATTCCGAGCGCGCTCGCGATTTCGGCAAATGTCAGTTCGTTCCAAATCTTCAAAGTGAGAACCTCCCGCTGTTCGTGAGGCAAAAGATCGAGCGCGGCGACCAGCGCACGTTGCGAATCGTCTTCGACATCAAAGGCCGGTTGCGCAGATTGATCGGAATCGGAAAGAGCAGTCGCTTCGCGGCGCGCGCGACGGCTGTCCCGGCGCAGAAGGTCAAGCGCGACGGAGCGAACGGTGGCGTAAAGCAGTCCACGATTCCCGATGTCGTGGTTCCTTCGCCAAAACTTGACGAAAGCTTCCTGGACAACGTCTTCAGCGTCAGCCGCCGAGCGCGTCCATTGCCGGGCGAAGAGCACCAGGCCGGGCGCGAGCTGAGAAAAGCGAGTTTTCCAATTTTCATCGGTGGCGACATTCTCCATGACCTTTTCACGGTCTTTAATAATCAGGACGCCGCCAACTGCTGTTTTTGTCTATCGCCCGGGGGATTTTTTCTTGCCTTGCCCGCGTCTGATTGAGACAACGTGGCATGAACTGGATGGCAATGAACTGGATAGCAGTAGTTTGCGCAGCGGCAGCTTACTGGGTCATCGGCGCGATTTGGTACATGGCGTTGTTCGGAAAAATCTGGGCAGCAGCAATCGAACAATCGGGGGTGAAGATCCAGCGCGGCGGCATGGGCGCGAAAATGATCGGCAATTTCCTTTGTAACCTCGTCGCCGCGGCGATCATGGCACGTCTGATCGCCCGGACCGGCATTACCGAGCTCGGCTATGGGCTCAAACTCGGCGCGGGCGTAGGCCTCGGTTTTGCGGCGACCGCGCTGACGATCCAATACTTGTGGGAATCGAAGCCCTTCAAGGTCTGGCTCATCGACGCGAGCCATCACGTTGTTGGATGTATCGCGCTCGGTGGAATTCTTGCGGTGTGGCGATAGTTTTGGGTAGGAGCGATTGACCTCAATCGCCGTGGCGGTTCGGTGAACCGCCCCTACCTGTCGCGCGCAGAATCAGATTGCCGAGCCAGTCCGGGTTCCCGATGCCGTTGCGGTATGCTTCTAGCGATTCTACAGACGAATTCACACGCAGGTTGCTGTAGCTTTGATCGAGATTTTGCCAGCGTTCATGCCAATAAACAGCCCCTTTTATGCGCGGATAACGTGTTCGAAAAAGATCCAATCCTTGTTTGATCCATTCCGGTTTATGCATTCCAACCTCGCCGGGTTCGAAGGGAAATTCGCCTGTGGCCCATTCCGCAATCATTACCGGCTTGTTCGGATCCAGACCGCATAATTCCTGATACGGCCAATCGACGAGCGAATAAATGTCGGGATTCGGTTCGTCTTTGAACTGCTGGCCGTAAACGCTCATGCCCAGCCAGTCGACGTAATCAGAACCGGGATAGTAAGACGGAGCGAAATTCCAAGTATCCACTGGCGACGAATAATTGTTCGTATGAAACATCCATTTGATGTTTGTCGCGCCGCGCGTACGAACCCGGTCCACCACGTGGCGATATGCGCGTCGGAACGTTTCCGGGCCTTTCCAGTTGTCGGCGTCGTCGTCCCATTCGTCGCGGCCATAAAAGACTCCCGACCACGGAAACCATTCACCGTTCATTTCATTGCCAAAAACGACAATCATCGGGTGCCCGAATTCGCGAGCGGCGTCCGCCCATTTATCGATGTAAGCGTCCCATTGGCCGGCAATAATGTTGTTTAGGCTGAATTTGTCCGGACCGCGATTTTGGATGTAGGGCTTGTCCCATGGCGACCAGAAAACGAGCGGCAACGAACCGTGTCGCCACAGGACATTAAGATTCGCAGTCGGAAAACTTTGCTCACCCCAATAACTCGATGACGCGATGATCGGCTGATGTTTGCCGACCATCTGTTCAAAATCTTCGATGTCCTCGAGATTGACCGTGTCCTCCTCATCTCCGAAATCGATGAACGCGCCGGTGTAGGCGCCATGTTCCGGAATAACAACCTCAACCGGGCCGTTTGGATCTACCTCGCCTTGTAGCGACGCCGATTTACGGCATGAGGTCGCAGCGAGCAGCGAAAGCGCCATTGCGAAAGAAAGAATCAAATTCGAAATCCGAAGTCCGAAGTCCGAAACAATTCTTAAAGATCTAAAACTCGAATTTCCAAAACGAACTGCCTTCACAAACGCTTTATCGTTTTCGAATTTTAAGCATTTGGATTTGTTTGGAGTTTCGATATTCGGATTTCGAATTTGATCAGCTCACGCCCGCACCGGAACGCTAGCAGTTCTTTCCAGTTTGCCCCAGCTGACCCACGCGCCTTTGATTGCGCGTAAAATCGCTTTCCAAATGCAGTAGCTCAGCATTGGCCGGTAAATCAGACGCATCGGCAAAATTCGCCAGGCCCGCGACACGGGGTCCTTTTCCAAAATACAGGCGAGCGTAGCGAGAATCACATCCATCGAAAGAAATGTAATTACGAATGGCAACACTGCGCGCCACGCGCCAAATGGAAGCGATGCGAGCAGGAACAAATCCACCACCGGCGTGACGGCGACGAGAATGATTTGGAAAAACCAGACGCTCGGCAAACTGAACCAGCCAAGCGCGCGATAGTTCCAGTTAAAAACCATGTCCCGATGTTTCCATAGACATTGGAGCGTGCCGTAAGCCCAGCGAAAACGCTGTTTTGCCAGGGTGCGGACTGATTCAGGAGCTTCCGTCCAACCGATGGCCTGAGGAACATAGACGATACGTTGCCGGTCTTTGTGCAGGGCGAGAGTGAGATCGGTGTCTTCGGCGAGTGTTTGTAAACTCAAGCCGCCGGCCTGATCGATCACGCTTTTTCGGATTGCGCTGATTGCGCCCGGGACAACCGTAATGCAGTTCCACCGGGTGTAGGCACGGCGATCGAGATTGAACCCGCAGGTGTATTCCAGCGATTGGCACCGCGCGATGAACGTTCGCAGATTTCCGACCTTTGCGTGCCCTGAAACCGCGCCGACTCCTTCGTCAGCGAAAGGTTCGACCAAAAAGGGAAGCGTATCCCGCTGAAAATGCGTGTCCGCGTCAACAAACACAACGATTCCGGTACGAACGGTCGCAAGCGCGCGTTGCAACGCTCGCGCTTTGCCGCGGTTCTCCTGCCGAAGCAAACGCACTCGTGGATCGACATTCGCCACCCGTTCAACTTCAGCGGCGGTCTCGTCGCGCGAGCCGTCATCGACGACAATGACCTCAAGTTCGCCCTTGTAATCTGTGGCCAGCAACGAGCGCAGCGTTCCCGCGATCACCTTCCCTTCATTATAAGCGGCGACCACGATGCTGATTGGCTTCGTGAAGTCGTGCCGCGGCAGAGGCCGAAAACGGTAGGCGAGCCAAATCACGATTAAAGTCCTGATTACGACAAGCGCGGTGGCAACGATCATGAACGCCCAAAGAAATTCTTCGAGCGCGTGATAAATTTGAAAGCCGGTGCTGCTGACCAATCGGTTCAGTGACGGATTCGATGTCTGCAGTAGCGGCATCACTGCGTCGCGAGACGTTCCAAGCAAAGTGCTCAGAGGCACGATTGTATCGCCGCGCGTGCGCAACCAATCGAGGATGCGCGGTAATGCCTCCACCGTTTGAGAACGGTCGCCGCCCGCATCGTGGAGCAAAATAATGCTGCCGTCGCGCCGTTGCTGCTTCACCCGTTGAACAATGATGTCGGCGCCGGGTTTTGCCCAATCCTGTGGATCGATGTTTTCGAGGACAACGAGATAGTTCAGTTCCTGTGCAATTTGGAGCGGCATCAACTCGCTGACCGACGAAGGCTGGGTGTCCGCGGCGTAAGGCGGACGAAATAAAGTCGTCGCCCGGCCGGTGATCGTTTCAATCAATAGCTGCGTCGCATTCAATTCGAGACGCACATGCTCCGGCCAAGCCAGCGCAAGGTTTGGATGATAATAAGTATGATTTCCGATTTCGTGCCCTTCGTTCACAATCCGCCTGACAAGTCCCGGGTATCTCTCGGCGTTGACCCCAACCAAGAAGAACGCCGCCTTTACGTTCGCCGCTTTCAAAATGTCCAGGATTTGCGGAGTCCAGTCAGGATCGGGTCCGTCATCAAACGTGATCGCAACCTGATGCTCACCGCCGGCGCCTTGATGATACAAAGTCGGGAATTCGGGAAACTTGGTGTATTTCGCGGTGAGATAACCTTCCCCATCGACGGCAAGCTTTCGCATTCCATCGGCTCGACTTTCGTCGACTGTAACGATCTCTCCTTCGCCGACATCGGTAATGGTGTCGGTCCCCTTCAATATCTCGAGTTGCTCGCGCGTCTGGTTGTCGATCTTGAAATCGCGGGACACCGCCAGCGCATCCCAGATCGCCGGGTCTTCGGTCCCCAGACGGTAAAGCGCAAAGCCGCCCGCTTTTTGATCGCGCACTTCGCGCAATTGATTCAGGAAGGTAATTACGTCCAAAAACCAGACAGCGTGCTCCTTATCGCCGTCTTCAAAATAAAAATACGGATTGTAACCTGGCCCGGTAACTTCGGCCGAATCGATTTCCGCGTTTTTCGCGCGGCTCATTGCCTCGGCAAAACTAATCAGCTCCGCTTTCTTGCCGCCGACAGTCCAATCGTATCCATAGCCCCCGACCGCAATGATCCATTGTTTGCTGTCGCTGCCTTCCAACAGGACATGCAGCCAGCCCTCGAACCACGACCGCGAACCAAGCGGTCCCGGCGGATCGACGTCCGATGTCTCGTCGAAAAGTGAAGCAACAAAGCGGTCGACGTTGTCCGATAATTCGTCGAAGTCGATGTAATCGATGTCCTGCCCCGGCTGCACCGTCAGCCAAAGTTCTTTGTCGTCGTTGTGCAGCGCGTCGCAAAACTTGTCGATGAACGTGGTAATGTCTTTCTTGTAAACCGGATCGATCTGCTCCCAATCGATTACTACGCCTTTCGCTTTGGCATCGCGCAATACGGTTACCACTTTCGCGAAGAAGCGTTCCTGCCGGTCTGTCGGACCGTGCGCGAGATTTTCGATCGCTTCAGGCTGCCAGGTGTCGCCAACCAAGTTGGTCAGCAACGGCATCAACGCGATCCCTTTGTTCGCACAGAATTTTGGCAATCGACTGTCTGCGTCGATTTGAATGTCGCCCGAACCATTTACAACGGTGATCCATTCCGGACATAAATGGGTGATCAGCCCTGCGTGTTCTTCCAGCGAAGTATAGCTGTAGGGATCGCCATTCGTGTAATAGGCGAGACGAACTTCGTTCGGCGGCGCTTTTTTGCGCGGTTTTGCCGGAGGCGCCGGAGTTGGGGTGATACCCGCCAGTTTCTTCGCGGCCTGTTTCGCCGCCCCGAATTTTTGCCAAAGCAATGAGGCCGGCGCTATCTGACTCGCCGGGTTTGCCCTTTGCAGCGACTTGAGTTGCCCTTTCAATTGTCGCAACGAAAAAGGAACCCGCATCTTCGGCGCGACAAAGAGTGTCTGAACGAAGAGAACGCTTCCGAGAAACACAAGCACCCCCAGAATCAGCAGAGTGAGGCGCAATCGCGGCCAGCGTTTGCCAGCCGGATCCGAGAAAACAAAAGGAGTGAGTGCGTTTGGAGGGAGTTCCTGCATGAGCCGCCTATTTTCGCTCAGTTACGTAACAATTAAAGTGTCGTTTCGGAAAATCCCGCTTCTTCGGGGGAGACGACGGTTAGACATTAGGACTTGGACGTTTCTTCAAATCTTCCGCCAACTGTCGGGCATTGTCCTGCAGCAATCTGTAACGCGTAGGCTACTTCAGGACCAAAAGTTTGTAGGTTACGGATCGCAACATTTCACCGGTGACATGAATTGGTGCGCCGGTGCGGGTTTGACCGCTTCCTTCGAACAGAAAACTCATGTCCAATAATCCCTCGGGACAACTGAGCGAAACATCGACCGGGTATTTCGCGAACAAAGTCGCTTTGAATGGTCCGTGAAAAGACGTCACGAGTGCTGGCAGCTCAACCGGTTTTGCATCGCCCGCGACCTGGCACTTAATATTTAGAATTTCTCCATTCTCATCCTGTGTCACCGATTCGAACGCTACTTTTCCGGAGAGATTCCGTGCGTCCACGTTGCTGCGCCTTGCGAGGTCTCGAACTGCGAGTACGCCATTCATATCCCACGTCTCACCGGGCCGTTTGCGGCTTTTGGTTCCAAAAATATCATCATCCGTTGGCCCGCCTTGACTGATATCGACGACAAGTTCGAGCGCCTTTGCACTTTCCGCATCTACAGCTTGCCCATCGACCTGAAAGATCTTCTTTTTCCCCTGAATTGAAGCGACAATTACAGCGCCGGGCTTCGCGAGCTCGGTGCGCCTGCCGCTACGGATCAGCAGAAGTTTTTCGATATTGTCGGAAACCTTGGTAGGTCTACCCGCCGGCTCAACTTCAAGCACTTTCCTCACTCCGGCATATTCAACGGAGAAGTCGTCCCTGGTGTGCATGAGAACCTGGCCATCTGCATCAGCCTGCATTTCCTGGTAGTTTTTTCCTACGATCGAAAATCTGCATTGATCGCCCGCCTTCAGGGGACGGTTCAAACGGATCTCGTAGTCCTTTTGTGCGAAGACGCTTGATGAAATCCAGATCGAAAGAACAAAAAAGCCAGCGGGCAATTTCATTGGCGTGAGATTCCGCGATCGAAGTGCAAAACACACGCAAATTCAGCGGCGCTGGCGCGGGACCCAGCTACAGTGCTCTTGCCAACTTCCGAGCGTTGTCCTTTAACAACTCGGCCGCACGTTTCATGTTTTCCTCCGTGCTCATCCCGCGCCGCGCGTTTTGGTAAACACCATTGAAAAGCTCCCGCACTTGTTGATCTTCAGTAGCACGCCCAACAAACGCGAAAACGCGTTTGCCTAATTTGCGCGCAAGTTGCGCGACACCAGCCGGCGTTTTCCCTTCGAGCGTTTGCCGATCCAAACTCCCCTCCCCGGTAATCACAAGATCGACATCTTTCATCCTTCTTTCGAGCCCAACAGCCTTTGTAACTTCATCGAATCCCGGACGAATCTTTGCCCCGCAAAAACTCATCAACCCAAACCCGAGCCCACCTGCCGCCCCCGCCCCCGGTTCGCTTCGATAATCACAACCGAGCTGGGCCGTCACAACATCGGCGAGTCTGGTTAGCGCATTTTCGAACTTCCCGATCTCGTCCGGTGTCACGCCTTTTTGCGGACCAAACACTCGCGTC
>Ga0210405_10000192_pt1 | contig 87512 bp, 80 predicted proteins | sample IncBWH11MmetaG_FD_155492 | JGI IMG/M metagenome (GOLD analysis project Ga0210405, IMG submission 155492) | Forest soil microbial communities from Barre Woods Harvard Forest LTER site, Petersham, Massachusetts, United States - Inc-BW-H-11-M | ecosystem: Environmental > Terrestrial > Soil >... | reverse complement strand
AGCAAGAGGAGGAAGAGGTGGAGGCGATGCATGCCGGTCATGAATCGTATGTACGTGCGGCCTTCGAAAAGCTCAAGTTGTTGGGTGCCAGCGACCAACAAATCGCCTCGCTCAAGCAGGCCGAACAGATTGATCCGAACTTTGTCGTGCCCGCACCGATCAACGGAGCAGTGCTTACCCGCGCCGCAAATCTTGGATTGGTTGTGAATACGGCGCAGGAACTCTTTACCGTGGCCGACCTGTCCACGGTCTGGATCATGGCCAGCATCAACGAAAAGGACTTCGCATCCGTGCGCGTTGGCACCGCGGCATCCGTCACGGCTCAAGCGTATCCGGGGCGTCTATGGAAAGGGCGCGTCATCTACATCCAACCTCAAGTAGACCCGACTACGCGGACGGCCCAGGCTAGGATCGAGGTTGCCAATCCCCGTGAGGATTTACGCATCGACATGTACACCGATGTCGACTTCACCTCTGCTGGCGCTCCGGGTCCAGTCGTGCCGGAAGCAGCAGTGCAGTCCATCGGCGAACGGCGCTTCGTGTTCCTCCCGGTCAAGGATAATGACGGCAGTTTCGCATTGCGCGAGGTCCGGCTTGGTTCTGCCGCAGGTGGGTATTACTTAGTGTTGGAAGGATTGAAGGTGAACGACGAGGTTGTGACGGATGGAAGCTTCATCCTCAAAGCCGAGGCCCTCCGCCAGCATCCCGAGTTGCACTGAACTCGAATTACAGCTGGCAAACTCGCATGAACGTGATCTACGTGACTTGGAAGATCGGTGGAGTATGAACGAGCGGACTTGGAAACAGCCAGACAATAAATCGAACGCATCGGCGGCGTCTTCGAAGCCCGGAGTCAATCAGGCGAGAGACGTATCCACACGAACGACCGTCAGGATCAAGTACAAGCATTCATTGGCGATCCGCTGGATGCATTGGATCAATTTCCCATTGCTTGTCGTGATGATCTACTCGGGTCTCCTCATTTATTGGGCCGATTCGCAGTACGAGGGGCTGAATACACACCGGGTCTATCGCGTCGGGTTCGGTAGCTGGACACTCTTCCGGCTCTTTCCTAAATGGTTCTACAACACTCTCCACCTCAAATTCCAGCTTGCGAAAGGTCTGGGCTACCACTTTTTCTTCATGTGGTTCTTCGCACTGAACGGAGTCGCCTATGTCTTGTACACCGTTTTCTCTGGTGAGTGGCAGGAACTCGTTCCAACGCGGCGTTCGTTTAGGGAAGCAATCGAGGTGACGTTGCACGATCTGGGGTTAAGCAAGCACCATCCACCGCAGCGGAAATTCAATGGAGCACAGCAGGTGGCCTACTCAGGTGTCATTCTCATGGGGGCGGGTTCGTTGCTCACTGGCCTTGCTATCTACAAACCAACTCAGCTGCATGTGCTTACGACTTTGCTCGGCGGCTACGAAATGGCACGGTGGTTCCATTTTTGGCTGACGATGGCCTATGTTGGCTTTTTCTTAGTACACGTTGCGCAGGTTATCCGCGCAGGCTGGAACAACTTCCGCGCCATGGTCATCGGGTATCAGATTTTACCTGGTGAGCTGGGGAAGGACGACAAGGTTCCCAATGAACAAAACATCTCAGCGAGTTGAGCGCGAAACGCTTGCGGGGCTCCAGCGCCGCTCGCGCCGTGGCTTCCTAGCCGCCGCTGTCGCCGCCGTGGCGGGCGGCGGCATGTGGAAATGGCTGAATGATCAGCCCGGAGTTGACGGACTCGCTTCGCCCTTCCGCAAGGCGATGGAATTAAACGCTGGAATTGCTCGCCGAATCTTTCGCGAACGCGCACTGGCGCCCGAATTCGAAAGATCGAAAGCGGTGAGTTCCTTCCGTCGTAACGGCGATATCGGACTCTCCGAGATCAGGCCTGAGGATTGGCGCCTGCAACTCGTCGGCGTCTTGAACCCTGCGTCCTACGCACAGTACAGCAGAGACGTGTCCTCTTGGACCTACGGAATGAATCCCTCGGACAAAGAAGCTCCTAAACCAGACGTCAATTTGCCTCCGAAGAAACCTACCACGCACGAGTACGATGCCAAGGGCCCTGCTGTAGGGATGAAGCCGATGGAGATGCCCGAACACACGCATGCGGATGTTCCCGGTTTGCTACTCACCATGGCGGATGTGAAGAAGCTTTCGCATGTGGAGATGGTTACGGAATTTAAGTGCATTGAGGGTTGGAGCGAAATAGTTTACTGGGGTGGCGCGCGCCTGCGCGACTTCCTCGCCGCGTTCCCACCACTCAACGGGGGCCGCAGTCAGTCTGATTCCAAAAAGCCGGCGAGTGGCATTCCGAAGTACGTGGGCTTCGAGACGCCTGACGGCCAGTATTACGTCGGCATCGAGCGCGAAGTCGCACTGCACCCGCAAACCCTGCTTGCCTACGAGCTGAACGGCCAGCATTTGACACCGGACCATGGTGCCCCTCTACGTTTGGTTACTCCGCTCAAGTACGGTATCAAACAGCTCAAACAGATTGGCCGAATCACATACACGGACACGCGGCCTCATGACTATTGGCACGAGCAGGGATACGACTACTACGCCGGTCTGTGAATTGGAGCAAAGAAATTGAGCGACAAACACGAACAAAAGCGAAGACCAGCGGAGTCGCACATGGATTACATGACACACAAGGATAACGGCCAACCGAGCTCGTCGGACGGACACCATTTTTCCCAACATTTCATGTGCACTGTCACCAATGCCCGCGATCTGAGCGTTGTCTCCGTTGCCTTTCTTGTCTCACGAGTTGGGCGGCGGAGTCCTCAACTCGCAAGAAGATGTGAGTTGAATAGTTTTGTGCAGCGTCCGGTACAATGGGCAGCGCATAGCGTAAATGCCGTGCGTACGCTCGATCGTTTCTCTTACCGATTCCGGCGCCTCCAATTGCATAGCCACGTGAATGCGCCGAATGACGAGCACGCCCTCCTCCGTTTCCACCTCTCCCGTTACGTCCGCGGTCAATTTCCCATTGCTGGCATCGATTTGGCGCGCTTCCAGCGCGCCTCCAAAAGTACCCACCATTCAACCCGCGGTCGCTGAAATGACATAGTCAATGGTTGACGAATGCGACTCCTTCAACTTTGCCGGGTCAACTTTGTAGTGCTCGGCGATCGCCCCATGGACACTGTAGATCACTGGATGGGACTCGCATGGCAGATGCGCGATGCGAAGGGGTCCCTGCCGACGCTCGATAACAGATTGTGAAACATAAACGACATCACCCATGATTTTCTCCTTCCAGAAGATATCGATCCCATCGAATAGCTACTTGTGCCGGATATGTTCCGCTGCACCCGATCCTGGCCGCTCGCTTGCGCTTATGGCGGGAACAAAGCCTCTACTCGAAGGATGCGGATTTCGTGTTCCCTTCTTTGAGGGCTCGCGGCCGTGTTCCCCTCTCCGCGTCTGTCTTCGTCGCCGATCATCTCCGGCCGGCAGCGAAGAAAGCCGGAGTGCCTATCGAGGACGGTCAGAGGTTCGGACTTCACAATCTTCGCCATTCACTCAGCAACTGGATGGTGAACAAAGCGAAAGTCGAACCGAAAACTGTTCAGGGAATCTTGCGTCACGCCAAGATTCAGACGACGCTCGATCTGTACACGCAGGAAGACGGCGATGAAACGCTCGCAGCTCAAGGGGAATATCTCACCGCGCTGGGAGTGGCTACGCAGTTGGTGCAGTGAAGTCAGAGAAGTGTGGGTTGGATTGTGGGTTGAGTCGGTTGAGATTTTTGGGACAACACCCGGTAACCTACTGAAAATAAATGGTGGGCCTGGGTGGACTTGAACCACCGACCTCGCCCTTATCAGGGGCGCGCTCTAGCCACCTGAGCTACAGGCCCGGCTATCGGGAGGCGAACTGCTCACAACCACCTCATTCTACGGTGTTTTAGTGTGCTTAGCAACCGTGCACGAATCTCTGCTTGGGTACAAGCCAGCTACTTTATCTGAGCGGCTAACTCGCTGCCACCTGAGCCACGGACTCGATCCAGCCGGAGACTCGGTCGGAGGCAAGACTGCCAAGAAGTCGCCAAATGTATCTGTATCAATATACTCTGCATCAATGTATGGGAGACGCCGGACCCAATACGGCACCGGTCACCCGGAGATGAGCATGAAGATCACTTCTACAATCGCACGGTACTTGCTCGGTTTGATCTTTTTGACATTCGGGCTAAACGGGTTCCTTCACTTTATTCCCATGCCGCCGCCTACGGGCGTTGCAGCCCAGTTCTTCGGAGCCCTCTTCGTGTCCCGGTTTTACGTGGTAATTTTTCTACTGCAGATAGTGCCCGCGGTCTTGTTGCTTGCGAATCGCTACGTGCCTCTGGCACTGACGATTCTGGGGGCCGTGATTGTCAACATACTTTGCTTTCACATTTTTATGGCGCCTGCGGGTTTGCCGCTGGCTGTCGTCGTTACGGTTTTATGGTTTCTTACGACTTGGAGTGTGCGGTCCGCTTTTACGGGTATCCTTCAACGTTAAGAAAGCACTGGCGGAAATAACGCCAAGCCGAGAGGAGACAAGCCCATGTCGTACAGCATAGCGACGTTGCTGATCCGCAATCTTCGCGACGTCTTCGGTGAAAACGACCCCGCGAGCCGACGCGCGGCCATCGATGAGATCTACACCGAAGATTGCGTGTTCTTCGATCCCAGCAAGGGAGTCTACCGTGGCCGGGACCAGATCGACCGCATCGCGGGCGCGATCAAGGCTACTCACCCAGACTTTCGATATCAGCCAATTTCCGAGCCCGCGGAATCGGGCGATGGCGGGCTGGTCCGATGGGTATCGGGCCGCCCTGGCGATGCGCCAGCCTACGCCGGAACGGATTTCATCATCGCCCGGGATGGCCGGATTGCCGCCATTTATCTCTTTTTCGACAAGCTACCCTGAGCTGGACTTTGCCGCGCTACGGCCCAGCTGTGGACGCTCATCCGCAGAGCGAAGAGAAGACACAATTACCAAACGAACGAAGCTCTGTGGCGGCACCTTCACGTTTCCTAATTACGTCGCTGAGCGTGTGCAGGATGGGCTATGGCGCGATGCGGCTTGCTGCTCCTGGCGTGTGGGGACTTCCTCGTGACCTTGAGGCAGCTGTGAGTGCGGGACCCCAGGCACGGGCCTCGGAGAGTCCGTCACCGTTTGGCCCCAGACCGAGGACTACCAAAAAAGCATCATTTAGCTCACTCGTTCATCCAATGCTTCAATAAAGCGTCCGGTCTGGCAATAGACGGATAAAAAGGAAGAAAGATGGCAACGGAAAGCGGTCAGGCGAAGGCCTCATCGGATCAGCAGCCGGTAAGTCCCTGGGCGGCAGCACTGAACCAACTCAAAGAATGGGATCCAGCCTGGGCGGAATACACCGTGAAGATGACCAGGAATCCATGGGTGGATGGGATTTTGCCAATCAAGTTCATCGAATTGGTCAGCGTCGGCTTAAATGCTTCCCGCACAAACCTGAACCCGGAGGGCACGCGCCGCCACATTCGAGCTGCGCTCGCCGCGGGTGCGAGCTGTCAGGAGATCTTATTCGTTCTCAAGTGTGCGTCCGTAATGTCCATTCATTCCTTTAGCTTTAATGCTCCCCTCCTAATCGAGGAAGCCAGCATGGGTAGCCTGGAAGACTTCAGTGACTTGCGGAAGAAGCGGTTGGAAAGGGTTGGAAAAGCCACCCCGGCCGTGGAAAAGATGAAGGCAATCGGACACTGGAGCGAAGAGTGCGATTCCGTTCTATTTCTTGACCCCGTGTGGACCGATCAATACATGGCCATGTGTACCTCGCTCTACGCCGAAAACGTTCTTTCTCTCAAAGAACTGGAACTTCTGCTCGTCGCTTTCGACGCCGCTTACGTACACATTTATGGCCCGGGCACGCGGCGCCAAATCAAGAACGCGTTCAAGGCCGGTGCAACGGTGGGAGAAATCATGGAAGTTCTAAAGCTCGGCGTGGTGCAGGGAGTGCAGGCTTGCAATCTTGGTGTCACGCTTCTGGCTGAAGAATTAGAGCGTGACGCGACGGCATAAGCTAAGAGCAGAGAAACGGCCATTTTCTCCCTTGGAAACCAGGTATCGGAGAATCAGCTCATGCATGGAAGAATCGCGACGGTGGTTCTGCTCGCCCTGCTGCTTTCTCCGGTCATCGGATCGGGAATTCCGTCAACGGACAAGCCGGCTGAACCCGACAAGTTTTTTCACGAGTTCATTGGCCTGAATGACGGCCAAATCAGGGAAATCCGCGAAGGAAAGGCAATCGCGAAGATATTGGACTCCCCGACTGCGGATCAGGTATTTGTTTTTGGCTCTGTCTATATAAATTCGACGCCGGAGCGTTATCTTAAATTCGCATCGGATATCGATGCGCTGCGCAAACTCCCGAGTTACATCGCACTCGGAAAGTTCAGCGATCCGCCGCACCTTTCGGACCTTACCGACTTCACGATGGATGAGCAAGATTTCAAGCAACTGAAGAATTGCAAGCCAGGCCATTGCGAGGTGCAATTGCCCACCGAAGCGATGGAAGAGTTCCAGCGTTCGGTGAATTGGTCTGCACCGGACGCCAACGACCAGGCCAATCGCCTGGCGCAGCAAATGGCTCTGCAAGCCCTCCTCAGTTACGAACAGGGGGGCAACGTGGCCCTGGGAACCTATCGCGACAAAAATCACCCGGCCGTCGTGGCGGAAACGTTTGCTTCTTTACTCAGCCGCTCCAAGGCACTCCCTGTGTATCTACCCGAATTGCGTGAATACCTCCTCAACTATCCCAAGGCCGATTCCGGCAATATCCAATCCGAGTTCTATTGGGAGAAAGTGAATTTTGGACTGAAGCCGACCCTGCGCATGGTGCAAGCGATCGTCTATCAAGGCAAGTCGCCGGAACGGCCAGCGTATGCCGTAGCCGTGAAACAGCTGTACGCGAGCCACTATTTCGAAAGCGCGCTGGACCTGACGGTGTGCATCAATGACGACGAACACCCTGCTCATCCCGGTTTCTACCTGATAACCATGAAGGGATCGCAACAGGCGGGCCTGACCGGTTTGAAGGGTGGAATTGTGCGGAAAGTCGCGGTGGATAAGACCCGGTCTTCGCTGGAAAAGGCCCTGGCTTCCATCAAGCAGAAACTTGAGTCTCAGGCGCAATCATCGAGTTCCCCGAGGTGATGAACATGGCGTTCCCGGATCGCCGCACCTTGAATGTACTGATGACCGCGCTGCTGTTCGGGTTGGTGCTGGGGATTGTGTACGTCGCCCGCGCCGTCATCGTGATTTTCGCTTTCTCGATTCTGTTCGCTTACCTGATTAATCCCATCGTGAGGTTTCTGCAGAGCCACTCGCTGTTTTTCAAAAATCTGAGGGGCCCGCACGTTGCGGAAGCCTATCTGGCGCTGCTGATTCTTCTCGGGCTCATTATCCACAGTCTCGCTCCGCAACTCGTCCCCAGAGTGGAGCAGCTCGTCCGGGACTCGCCGGCGATGATGGAAAATGTTTATTCAGGGGATATTGCCGTTGACATGGGCCACCGGAATGGCTGGGACGAGTCTCGGTCGGTTCGCGCAAAAGCTTTTCTGCAGCAACGCAGAGAAAGTATCCGCGGTTTGGTGGAATCCGTGCGGCAGTTTGTATCGGTTGCGTTTGGTGGAATTGTGCTGATTCCGATTCTCGGCCTTTTTTTTCTGAGTGACGGCGAGAAACTGGCGAATGGAGTCATTCAACTCGTCTCGACCAGGGAAACGTACGCGGAAGCCAAGGCTTTAGCCGCGGACCTAAACGACATGCTGCGACACTACATTCGGGCCAAGGTCATCCTTGCCGTCCTGTCGCTCATTTTTTGCTCCGTTGCCACGCTGTTCCTGGGTTACCCGCACGCACTTGCTCTGGGGCTCATGGCCGGAGTCCTTGAATTCATTCCCGTGGCCGGTTGGATCACCGCGTTAATCGCTATCGCTACAGTTGGGATGCTTACGCACTCCCACTGGATCTGGATGGCGGCGCTGCTGGGCCTTTGGCGGATGGTCATGGACTACGGAATTGCCCCGCGCGTCATGGGCCACGAACTGGAGATCCACCCCCTGCTGGCCATTTTCACGGTCATGATTGGGGGCGCGGTCGGGGGAATCGTGGGGATTTACCTTTCCGTGCCGCTGGTCGCCGCCCTGCGTGTCATTTGGCACAGGTTCGCCCCTCCTGCCGAACACGCCGAAACCGCGCCTGGGTTAGCTTCTTAGGAGGCCACTCCTCTTCACCGTCGGGTCACGTCTGCAGTGCCCGCACCGCTACTCCCGCTCCCTCCAACGCCTTCCGCACCGCCTCGGCAATTCGCTCCGCCCCCGGCGTATCGCCATGAATGCAAATCGTCTGCGCCTCCACCGCCACCACCGCTCCTTCGCGCGTCAACACGCCTCGCCCCTCCGCAAGCCGCACCGCTTGTTCCACAGCTTTCTCCGGCACATCCAGCAGCGCATCCCGGAATTTCCTTGCCCGCAAACCGCCATCCTTCTCATACCGCCGGTCCGCGAAAGCCTCGGCCGCCACGCGAAATCCCGCCGCGCGAAACTCCTCCAGCATCACCGAACCCGCCAACCCCACCAACACGACGTCTTTGCCCAACCGCGCCACCCCGTCCGCAATCCCTCGCGCAATTCCCGCATCCCGCGCGGCTTGGTTGTATAGCGCCCCATGCGGCTTGACGTGCACCACCTTCGCACCGCATTCCTCCGAAATCTTCGCAAGCGCCACCACCTGCCGGTACACCGAGTCCCGAATCTCCTCCGCGCTCAAATTCAGCGCCACTCGCCCAAAATTTTCACGATCCTCATACCCCGGATGCGCACCCACCGCCACGCCATGGCGCATCGCCTGCTCGATCGTCACCCGCATCATGTCTTCATCGCCTGCATGCCCGCCGCAGGCCACGTTCGCCGACGTAACAAACTGCATCATCGCTTCCTGGCTCCCATCCGCCAGCATCTCCGGCAGCTCGCCCATATCGCAATTCAAATCCACGCGTCTCATGCGAACAACCGCTCCTCCGAACCCAGCAGCTTCTGCTGCTCAATCCACAACTCCCGCGCCGCTTCCAGCGACACTTCCTCAAATCGGATCGTATCCCGCGGCCGCAACTGCCCGACGCAATGCAAATCCGCCCCAATCACATTCGCAATCTTCGGATACCCGCCCGTGGTCTGCTGTTCCACAAACAAAATGATTGCCTGCCCCGACGGCGTCACCTGAATTGCTCCCGCCGGCGTACCTTCGCTGATCATCTCGGCTTTGACTCGCGTGGCCAACCGCGGCCCGTCCAGCCGCAGTCCCATCCGGTTCGATTCTTCGCTGACCAGAAACTCGCCTCCTGCAAGCGTCCTCCGTGCCTCTTCCGCAAACCAGTCGAACTGCGGCCCGCGCGTCACCCGCAATTTTTTCTCGGGCTTTAGCGTGTCCAGAACTCCCGGCCTCAGCTTCCGCCGACGGATGTTTTTCTCCAGCCTTCCGATCTGCAACACATCGCCCTTTCGCAACGCCCGGCCCTCCCAACCTCCCAATCCGCTCAACAGGTGTGTCGAGACGCTCCCCAGAAATTCCACCCCGCCAACTCCGCCCGCCACGCACAAATAGCACCGCGCAAAATCCCGCGTCGCCCCCATCGCCACTTTTTCCCCCGGCAAAATCGCGTGCGGCCGCCACAGCTCCAGATCTTTCCCATCCATCCGAGCGCCAAAATTCGCTCCCGCCAGGCAGATCACCGCTCCATCGGGGAACAAAAATGTTCCGCCGGTCAGAGTCATCTCCAGGGCTGGCATCCCGGGTTTGTTCTCCAGCAGGAGATTCCCCAATCGCAGCGCCACCGCGTCTGCGGCGCCCGAAGCTGAAACTCCCAATACACCAAATCCCTCGCGCCCGAAATCCTGCACCGTGGTCTGCATTCCCGCCGATTCCACCACCAGCAAACTCATGCCCGCCTCGCCGCCAGGAACTCCGCCCGTGTGATCGGCCGGAACCTCACATGGTCCCCAATCGCAATCAGCCCCATCGGGTCGCGATCTTTCCGGAATATTTCCAGCGGCGTCCTTCCAATCAGCCGCCAGCCGCCCGGCGTCGCCAACGGGTACACCGCCGTCTGCCGTCCTGCAATCCCCACGCTTCCCGCCGCCACTTCCCTCCGCGGCGTTTCCAATCGCGGCGGCGCGATCTCTTCCGCCAGATCTCCCAGGTACGCAAACCCCGGTGCGAATCCCAAAAAGTAAGCGCGATAGGTTCGCGCGAAGTGCAGCTCGACGAGTTTCTCCGGCTGCAATCCCCGCTGCGTCGCCACATCGTCTAAATCCGGCCCAAACTCTCCGCCATAACACACGGGCAATTCCACTAGGCGAGCCTTGCCCACTGGTATTTTCTCCGCGCGTGATTCGTATTCGGAAAGTTTTGCCTGAACTTCGGGGTGATCCACGACGGTCGCGTCAAACGTAATCAGCAGGGAACAGTACGCCGGCTGGATATTCCGCAGCCACGCGATTGGCTCTTGCTGCAGAAGCCGTAGCAACTGCACCACTCTCTCGTGCGCCGCCGCACCGATCTCTTCTCCCAAATAAACCAGCAGCGCCTGGTCGCTCGCGGCCTGAAATCGCACTCTGGTCTCCCCGCGTTCTCGCCTTCTCTACTGTACGAACCCGATGTTTGGCCCCGGCATCGGCGCGCCCTCCGGCCCCTCTTTGATTGGCCCATACTGAAGCTCAAACCGCTTAATATTCTCTTCAAGAGCTCGCAGGATGCGCTTCGCATGTCCGGGACTCACGATTACACTGCTCAGCAACTTCCCCTGCGTCCCATTCGGAAAGATGTACACAAAATTCAGCGTAAACTCCTCCGCGTGATGCTGGATCATCACCAGGTTGCTGTACAACCCCTGCAACTCCTTCTCATCCGCCTTGATCTGCACTTGCCCCGGTTGCGCTACTGGCTTCTCATCCATGTTCTTCTCCCCAAAATTCCTCTCCCAAAGTATCACAGCCCAACCTGGCACACCCCGTAGCGGGCCTCCGCTTCCCTTTCTCTTGCCATTGTAGGGCCCGCCGACAGTGGCGGGGAGCTCTTCTCTGCGTCCTCAGCGCTCTCTGCGAACTCTGCGTTATCTCTTTTCCTGACTCTTGCGTCTCCCCTCCGATAAGTCCTATTGACATTCGTCTTAGTTAATTCTACTTTATAAGAGAAGTTAACCATAGTTAACACGACCGAACCTGACACGACGAATGTCCGACATCTTCTCCAAGCGATTCTCCACCGCCCCGGCCCTGCCCGCCGACCAGCCCGAAGTTTCCGCCTGGCGCCGCGCCCTCACGCTCCCCTCGCTCCCCGAATCCCATCGCAGCGTCCCCGTCGCCCACAATGCCCACTGGTTCCGTAAAATCCTGGCCTTCGCCGGCCCCGGCTATCTCGTCGCCGTCGGCTACATGGACCCCGGCAATTGGGCGACCGACATCGGCGGCGGCTCGAAATTCGGCTATACGCTGCTCAGCGTAGTTTTAATTAGCAATCTACTTGCCATGTTTCTCCAGGCGCTTTCCGCGAAGCTCGGCATCGTCACCGGCCGCGACCTCGCCCAAGCCTGCCGCGACCACTATTCGCGCCGCATGTCCATTTTTCTCTGGGTCGCCTGTGAACTGGCTATCGCCGCCTGCGACCTGGCCGAAGTCCTCGGCTCCGCCGTCGCCCTCAATCTCCTCTTCCACATTCCGCTTCTCCTTGGCGTTCTCCTCACCGCCTTCGACGTCCTCATCGTTCTCGCCCTGCAGGGCCGCGGCTTCCGTCTCATCGAAGCTTTCGTCATCACCCTTATCGCCAGCATCGGCCTATGCTTTGCCTACGAAATATTTTTCGCGCACCCAGTCTGGCGCGAAGCCGCCCGCGGTTTCATCCCCCGCGCCGAAATCCTGCGCAACAAGGAAATGCTCTACATCGCCATCGGCATCCTTGGCGCCACCGTGATGCCCCACAATCTCTATCTCCACTCCAGCATCGTGCAGACCCGCGCCTTCGGCCAGAAGAAAGAGGAAAAGCGCGACGCCTTGCGCTACGCCGTCATCGATTCCACCGTCGCTCTCTTTTTTGCGCTTTTCATCAACGCCGCTATCCTCGTCCTCGGCGCCGCCGCGTTTCACACCCGCGGCCTCAGCGAAGTCGCCGACATCGCCCAGGCCTACAAACTCCTCAGCCCCACTCTCGGCGTCGGCTTTGCCAGCACACTCTTCGCCTGCGCCTTGCTCGCTTCCGGACAAAACTCGACGCTCACCGGCACGCTCGCCGGCCAGATTGTCATGGAAGGTTTTCTCGATATCCGCCTGAAGCCCTGGCTGCGCCGCCTGATCACTCGCTCCATCGCCATTATTCCCGCGGTTCTCGTCATCGGCATCGCCGGGGAAGGGAAGCTCACCGCGCTTCTGATCCTCAGCCAGGTCATTCTCAGCTTTCAGTTGCCGTTCGCCGTGATTCCGCTCGTTCAATTCACCAGTGAACGCGCCAAAATGGGCGAATTCGTCAATTCCCGTGCCACCATCGTTACCGCCTGGTGTGTCGCCGCCGCAATCCTTTTTTTCAATGGCGAACTTCTCTGGCTAATCCTTCGCCCCGCTTAATTTTGAGTGCGGAAGCGCAGCTTCCGCTTTTACGTACTCAAACTCACCGACCAACCCACTTCCCGCCCATCCCAGCCTATGCGAAAATTTTCCCGGTGAATAGACTCATGCCCACTCCTCCCAAGAAACCAAAAACTCTCCAAAAACTCCTCTTCGCCCTGGTCATCCTCCTGATCTTTCTCTCCATCGGCCTCGCCGCTTTTCACAAAACGCCCTGGAGCGTCCCTCTCGAAGACAAACTCCGCAAAAATCCCCTCGCTGCCTCCGACGCCAACCTCAACGCCGCTAAGCCCGTCTACAACGAATACTGCTCCAACTGCCACGGCGATTCCGGCAAAGGCGACGGCTCCGACGCCATGATGTACGACCCCTCGCCCAGCGACCTTACCGACGCCAAGCACATGAACAACCTCGCCGACGGCGAAATCTTTTACCAGATCACCCAGGGCCGCAAACCCATGCCCTCCTTCCGCAAAAAACTAACCGAAGACCAGCGCTGGCAACTGGTAATCCTCGTCCGCTCCTTCACCGCCTCATCTCAGGCCCCAACCAAAGCTCCCGAGCCTTCCCCAAAAAAGTAGTGGCCGGTCTTTAGACCGGCCACCGTAATCCTCATGCCTTACTTGCTGACTTTCCTCTAGTTCACCTTGCCCAACGCCGTCGCCACTTCCTTCACATCCGGCACCACGGGAATGTCGTAATCCTTCGCCCAAGCCACCTTGCCGCCCTTATCAATGATGATGATCGAGCGCCCCGTGATTCCCTTGTCCGCCATATACACGCCGTACTTCTCGCTCATCGCGCCCTTGGGATGAAAATCCGCCAGCAGCGAATACTTGATTCCCATCTTCTCCGCATACGCCTTGTGCGACCACACGCTGTCCACGCTGACGCCCAGTACTTCCGCGTCCAGCGTCTCGAAATTCCGCATGTCGTTCACGAAGCACGCGTGCTCGTTCGTGCAGGTCGGGCTCCAGTCCAGCGGGTAAAACACCAGGACAACTTTTTTCTTTCCCGCAAAATCCGAAAGCTTCACTTCCTTCTTGTTCTGGTCCTGCAGCGTAAAATCCGGCGCCTTCTGTCCAACCGCAATGCTCATAAACACGTCCTCCGATGCGTTTTAAGTTCCACCAGCATCTTACCGAATCCCGCCCCCGCCGCCAATCTGCGCCCTTCCACGCGGGAACTTGGCGCGATACACTCCGCATTGCAGAATCCCGGCCGCCGCGCAAACTGCTCGCGCGTTCCCGGCTGCATTCCCACAATGCTGAGTCTGAAAGAAGTAGTCGACCGCTACTCCTCGCTCGCCAAACAATGGGGCGAGCCCGTCGCTCTCGAAGCTTTCGCCCTCGACCCCGAAGAAACCATCAAGCTCTTCACTTCTCTCGACGAGGACTACCACATCAGCCGCTTCGTCAACTTCTCCTTCGACCACGGTCGCCTCTACCTCATCAGCGGCAATCCCTCCACCCACATCCGCATCGACGCCGCAATCCGCGACCTCCTCTAACTGCTGACTTTCTCTGCGTCCTCTGCGTCTCCTCTGCTAACTCTGCGTTAAAATCTTCTCCTCTCTTCTCCTAAAAAATCAGCTTCAACGAAAACTGGATCTGCCGCGAAGTCCCCGCCGTATGAGAGATAATGCCAAACCCGCTCCCCCGCACCGCATTCGACGGCAAGCTGAAATTCACAATATTAAACAAATTAAAAAACTCCGCCCGGAATTCCACCAGCCCCAGATCGCTCTTCCCCCGCCGCCCGAACGGCGTGTCCTTAATCAACGCAAAATCAAACTGCTTATATCCCGGCGCGCGAAACGTATCTCGCCCCAAGGTTCCGAATCGCCCCTGATTCGGCCCCGTCCCCCCCGGCACATTCACCGGAACAAAAAAGAACGAGCTATTGTTATCTCCCAATCCAAAATAATCTTCCCGCCGCGTCCGGCTGGTGGAGAAATCCGGCATCGCAAGCAAATCCGGCCGGTCCGTTCCCCCGGCTCCCGCGCTCGTCTGCTGAACCCCCGAATAAACTGTGAACGGAGGTCCGCTCAAAATCGAAGTGATGTTCAGCAACTGCCATCCGCCGGTCACGTAACGGCTCACCGGCTGCAGGAAACTCACCTTGTCAAACGGCAGCGCTTGAAACACACTCACCGAAAAAACATGCGTCACGTCAAACGTAGACACGCCTTTTTCCGCCCGCTCATCCAGCGGATTCTGCGCTAAGGTCTGCAGGATCGCCCCCGCGTTCCCCGGTATTCCGCCCAGCACCGCGCTCGTGTCGTCAATCGACTTCGAGAACGTATAGCTGGCCGCAAAATTCAGTCCGATCTTCGCGTTCGTTCCGCTCACGCTGGTCTGCAGCGCGTTATAATCCGAATGTGAATCGCTGGCCATCACATATTCCGGCCCGAATCCGCTGACCCCGTTGCCCGAAGAGTCAAACTGCGTGAATCGCGCAAACTGCGGACCCGCGCCCGCATATCCGTTGGGAGCAAACACCCGCGCCAGATGAATCCCCGCCGTCCCCACATACCCGGCGTTCCACCTCACCCACCCGAAATCGTGCTCGACTCCCGCCGTATACGTGCCGATGTATCCGTTCTTGAAATGGCGCGACATCACGCTCACGCTCAACAACTGCGTCTGATCCCCCGGCGTCAGCGCCTCCAGATCCTGTTGAAATCTTGCCAAATCAATCGGCGTATTCGCCGCCACGTTCGAAGTGCTTCCCGATGCAAACAACGGCTGACCCGAAGTCGTAAAAGGCTCCGGCACCTGCAGCGGCACAATCGTGTTGGAAAAGGGAACTGGCACGCCTGCCTGCGCCGTCACCAGCGGCTGCACCACAAACGGCAATCCGCCGGTCACAAAATTGTCCTGCCACAAATTCGGCAAAATCGTGGTGATCGCCCCGCCCGCGTGCAGTGTCGTCCGTTTCGTCAACCTGTAATCCACCGCCACGCGCGGGGCCCAGCCATTCCAATCGATCGGATAAATCGGCTGCGGATTGTACAAGAATTGCTGCGTCGCCCCGGGAGTCAGAAAATCCGCCGGATTTCCGTCCGGTCCCACCGGCGTTGCCACCGAAGTCCGTTGATTCGCTTCCTTGATCCGGCTGCTCACTTCATAGCGCAGACCATAGTTGATGCTGAGTTTCTGCGTCGCTTTCCACGTGTCCTGAAAATAAAACGCGTAAGCCTCTCGGCGCACTGCCGCGGCATCAAATCGGTTTCCCGTCGGCGTCAGCCGGTACGGCGCCGAAATCGTGTACTCGTAGGGCGTCGCCGTCAGCAATCCCAGCAGGGAATCTGGCAGCGGATCGCCCGGTAGAATGTTGTGCGTCCCGCTCGCGGATTGGATGAACACGGGCGAAAACGCCGTCCCCCCGCCGAACGAATACACGCCGCTCGGATTCGTCCCAAACACCGTGGTGTCCCGGTTCCAGCGAATATCCACGCCCCACTTGAACACGTGCCCGCGGTGCACGTAGCTCATGTCGTGCTTGAACTGAAACACGTTTCCATACGACCCGAAAATCGATCCGTCCGCGGTGTTGAAACCCTCGAGAAGCCCGTCCCCAAACGCCAGCGCGACATCGGAATGGTTGCTCGAAGGGAACACCGGCGTGCTGCGCACGTAATCGAACATCGTCGTGGAATTCAGCTGCGGCGAATATGTCCGCGCGTAACTCACTGCCGCGTTGCGTTGGTGGTCGAAAAACTTCACCGCAAAGCTCGGATCAATCGCCGTCTGATCCGGATTCGTCGTCGGGCCATTCACGTTGTTCAGGCTGAAGCGCGTGAACAGCGTCGCCTTGTCTGAAAGTTTGTGATCCACGCGAATCGAAAACTGGTCCGTGTCGGTCACCACTTTCGAAGACGTCGCGAATGTCCGCGCGCCAAACGCCCCGCTTGGGTCATTTGGCAGCGGATACCGCGCCAGAATTCCCACAATCTGCAGGCTCACCGGCACGGTCAACGTGTCGCCGGGAAAACTGGTTGTATCAATCCCTTTTCGTTCGTCCGCGGTCGGCACCGGGAAGACCTGCGTCGTGCCCAGCACCTGCCGGAATCCCGCGTACTCGCCAAAGAAAAACGTCTTCCCGTGCCCATCGTAAATTCCCGGCAGCACCACCGGGCCGCCGATCGTCACGCCAAATTCGTTGCGCACAAAGGGAGGAATCCGCCGCGGGTCCAGGGGGTTTATGTGGTCAAAGAAATTCCGCGCGTCGAAAGCGGCGTTGCGCACAAATTCAAACGCGCTCCCATGCAACTGGCCGGTCCCGGACTTCGTTACCACGTTCGTGAATCCCGCCGCGCCTTGTCCGATCTCCGCCGGCATCACGCCGGAGTTCGACTGCACTTCATGAATCGCATCCACATTGAAGTTCGCAAACGTGGCTCCGCCCAACTCCGGGTCGGTCGTCGTACCTCCATCCATCGCAAACACGGTCGTCACACCGCGCTGCCCGTTGAACGCAAATTGTTGGGTGAAGTTCGCCGCGCCATTGGTGTCCGTCATGGTGCCCGCGGCCAGCAGCAGCAGTTTGCTGAAGTCGCGCTCGTTCAGCGGCAGGCTGGAAACTTCCTTGCTCGAAAGATGCTCGCCGCCGGTCCCTTTCTTTTCTGCCCCCTGGTTCGGCCCGACCGCTACGACGCCGAGCGTCTGATCCTGCGCGGATAGTGTCAGCTCCAGATTCGGCGCGCTTCCCTCGGAGATCACAATCGGCTTCGACGCGGTCCAAGTCTTGCCCGCGGCCTCAGCCGCCAGCGTGTACGTATCCGCCTCAATCCCGGCAAACACAAATGCGCCGCCGGCCGACGTCCTGGCTTCATACGTGTGATCCCCGGAGTTTCCGCGCAAAGTAATCTTCGCGTCGGCCACGGGCTTTCCCGCGGCGTCGCGCAACACGCCATTCCAGGTTGTAGCGGAAAACGAACAGGGGGCAACAGCCAGCGTCACGAGAACTGCAAATCCCAGGAGCCGTGTGGGAACCGAGAGGGCCGCCGACATGGTTGACGATTCTATAGCGTTTTACGGAAAGATCACTCTCTGTTCACGTAGCCGATGTTAAAGGGTTATCACCGCTTAGCATCCACCTTAAGGCGGACGCTACCGGGCTCAGGCCGGCACAGACTTCTGGAACCTGCTGACCACCGCCTCATGCTCTTTGCGCAATTCCCCTGGCAGGCGTTCCCCGAACTTCGCCAGGAATTCCCGGCTGTCCGCCAGATCGCTTTCCCAATCGTCCGCGTTCACGCGAGACAGTTCATCCAGCGCCTCGGGCGTAATCTTCAACCCGTCCAGCGTCAGCCCTGTCCGCGTTGGCACATACCCGATCGGCGTTTCCTTTGCTTCGCCGCGTCCTTCCACGCGCTCCAAAATCCACTTCAGCACGCGCACATTCTCCCCATATCCCGGCCACAGAAATTTTCCATCGGCGCCCTTCCGGAACCAGTTCACGTGAAAAATCTTCGGGGGATTTGGAATCTTCTTCCCCATCTCCAGCCAGTGCTGGAAATAATCCGCCATGTTGTAGCCGCAGAAGGGCAGCATCGCCATCGGATCCCGCCGCGTCACTCCCACGTCGCCCGTCGTCGCCGCCGTCGTCTCCGAGGCCATTGTTGCCCCGACAAACACGCCGTGCTGCCAGTTGAACGACTGATACACCAGCGGCGCCAGCCGCCCCCGCCTGCCGCCAAAAATAAACGCCGAAATCGGCACGCCCTCCGGCGCTTCCCACTTCGGCGAAATGCTTGGCGATTGCCTGGCCGGCACGGTGTACCGCGAATTCGGCTGCGCCGCCACGCCTTTCGAGGGATCCCACTTTTCCCCGCGCCAGGTAATCAACCCTGCGGGCGGCTCCCCGCCAATGCCTTCCCACCACGGCTCGTTCTCCGCCGTCACACCAGTGTTCGTGAAAATCGTGTCGTGCTTCAGCGCGTCCATCACGTTTGGATTCGTCTTTCTGCTCGTTCCCGGCGCCACACCGAAAAATCCCGCCTCCGGGTTAATCGCATGCAGATACCCGTCCGCGCCGATCTTCATCCAGGCAATGTCGTCGCCAACCGTCCACACCTTGTATCCCTGGCTCTCCAGCGTGGACACCATCATCGCCAGGTTTGTCTTCCCGCACGCACTCGGAAAAGCCGCGGCCATGTACGTCACTTTTCCGCCCGGCGATTCCAGTCCCAGGATCAGCATGTGCTCGGCCATCCAGCCCTGCTGCCGCGCCATGTAGCTGGCAATCCGCAACGCAAAGCATTTCTTTCCCAGCAGCGCGTTTCCTCCGTAGCCCGAGCCCACGCTCCAGATCAGACGTTCTTCCGGAAAGTGCGCGATGTAGCGCCGCATCGGGTCCAGGTCTCCCATCGAATGGAGCCCCGGCACAAAATCCTTCGAGCTTCCCAGCTTGTCCTGCGCCACCTTGCCCATGCGGCACATGATCCGCATGTTCGCCACCACATAGGGGCTGTCCGTCACTTCCACGCCAATCTTGCTGATCGGCGAATTCGCCGGACCCATGATGTACGGCACCACATACATGGTCCGCCCGCGCATCGCTCCGTCGAGCAACTTCCCTATCTTGAACTTCGCCCCTTCGGGATCCATCCAGTTGTTGGTGGGACCGACTTCTTCTTTGTCTGGCGTGCAGATGAACGTCAGGTGTTCCGTGCGAGCCACATCGCTCGGGTCGCTTCGGTGCAGGTAACAGTTCGGGTAGGTTTTCTCGTTCAGCCGGAAAGAATCGCCCTTTTTCAACATTTCCTGCAGAATGGCCTGGTTCTCGGCTTCCGACCCATCACAAAAAACAATCTTGTCTGGCTTGGTCAGCCGGGCTGCTTCTTCCACCCAGGCTTCCATTGGCGTCGCCACGGTATTACCCCCAAATTATTGATGGGCTGCATCGAAGAATGGAATGGATGCGCCCGATCCGGCCCGTCCGGATAGCGCGGACTAGTATCTGAGACTGGCGGGACATTCTAGTACGGTCCTCAAACCTGCCCAGTGTATGTTACCGCCAACCCCCGAAGCAAGTTTACCCGTCATTTGGCCGGGCCGGTTTCCGATTACCGCGGTGGGCGTTAGGGTTTCTGGGAATTGCAGCTGTTGTTGCGAATTACCCTTAGATTACGACTAACTCTGATGTTTGCCGATCCAACGGATGGCGTTTTCAGTCAGAAATTCGTTGCGATCTTCTGCGAAATGGGCTCTCAATACCAAACGCGCATACTCTCTCGTCTCCGCTTCCTTCTCTTCCTCGCGTGCCACCCTTAGGTCTTTTAAGTGTTTTTCCAGCGCGTCGCGGATGAGCACATCAATGCTGGCGTGCTGAAGTTCGGCTTCCCCTTGAGTTTTGGCGAGCAACTCTCGCGTAAAATTTAATAACCTCAAGAAAAGCCGGTGGATTTGCCTGCCTACTTTCGCCATGCCAATTTCCTCACGACAGCCCGATTATAGACCTTTTAGGGGACCGGTAGTCTAGGTGCTGCAACGTCCCGATGAGTCGCATGACCGGAAACTGGCTCGCATCCCGTCACACAGGCCCATCGTCCCCCTGGTGCTATCATGCCTCTATGTACGCCCAAAAATTTCAGGTCGAAGTCCTGATCCGCGGCGAGCGCCGCCCCTGCCCCCTCGAGTGGCTCGATCAATTCTCCATGCGCAATTTCACCAACTCCGCCGATTTCGACGACACCCTTCCGCTTGCTGACGGCCGCCTCGAAGCCAGCTTCCGCCTCACTCCCGAGCGCTTCGCCGAAGGCCTCTCCGCCTGGCTAACCCAGCGCGGCAAGGGTGAAGGACAACCCGTCATGGTTGAAGTCAAGGTTTTGTAGCGGCCGCCTTCCGAGGTGCGCCGTTTGCACCCCGAATGATGTTGCGGGGCGGGCGTTTTTCCAGGAACAACGTGGCCGGCAGGTTGCTGGCTCTACGCCTCATTCACTCCACCCTCTTCGTCTTCCCCTCAATCGCCGCGCGGATCTCCGGCAACATCTTCATCGCCGCCTCTTCTCCCGCCCGCACCATTTCCGGCGTCTTCGTAAAGTCGTCCCAGACAAACGGCGTCACGTCCGGCTCGATCGTCACGTCCACATACTGCCGCCATTCCAGGTCCGCGTGCCTCTGAATAATCGTGAACGACCGGCTCAGCACATCCGTAAACGTCCGCGGCTCTCCGCTCATTCCCGGCTCCAGGAACACGGCAATCACCACCTCCGCGCCCATCAGCAACAATCCTTCATACGGCACCAGCGCCGTGAGGAATCCGTCCACCAGCGTCCGCCCGTCATATTGAATCGGCACAAACAATCCCGGGTACGCGCAGGAAGCCCGCAGCGGCGGCCCGATTGGTCCCTTCTGGTAGTAGTAAACCGGCAAGCCCGCATTGATATCCGTCGCCGCAATTGCCAGCGGCGTCTTCAACTCTTCAAAATTCTTGATCGTCGAAAAGCGCGCCAGGAACTGCTCCATCCGCTGGTTGGTGGCCAATCCCATCCACGAAGGAGTCCACCGCCCGAAATCCGTGAACTTCGTGCCGCAGGCGATCTCTTCCATCATTTCCAGCGACGCTCCGGCGCAGTAGCTGGCCCCAATCAGCGCGCCAACGCTCGTGCCCGCCACCATGTCAATCGGAATCCCCGCTTCGCGAAAGACGCGCAGCACGCCGATGTGCGCGATGCCACGCGCAAATCCCCCGGCCAGCGCCAGCCCCACTTTCGGCCGCCGTTCGCCCGCCCCCGCAAAGCCATTGCCGAACGCGCGAAACCATTCCTTCGCACTGCGCAGCAAACTCTGCGCGCTTACTTCCTTCTCATTTCCCATACCCCAATTTTAGTCTTCTCTGGCCCGTTACCAAACACCTGTTTGACCAGTCGCTTCCCATTTTGTAACCTGTTCTGCCGTCTTATTCCCGTTCCTGAAGGTCTGCCCATGACTCATCGCATCCAGAAAACAGTCGTTCTCGGCGCCGGCACCATGGGCGCACGCATTGCCGCGCATTTCGCCAATGCCGGCCTCCCCTGCCTGTTGCTCGACATCGTTCCCAAGGACGCCGCTCCCGCCGACCGCAACAAAATCGTTCTTGCCGGCTTCGACGCCGCAAAAAAAGCCAAGCCCGCCGCTTTTTTCACGCCCGCGCTCGCTTCCAGGGTCTCCATCGGCAATTTCGAAGACGATCTCCCGCGCATCGCCGATGCCGACTGGATCATCGAAGTCGTCGCCGAAAATCTAGAAATCAAGCGTGGCCTCCTCGCCAAAGTCGCGCAATTCCGCAAGCCCGGCTCCATCGTTACCACCAACACCTCCGGCCTTCCGGTTCACCTTATCGCCGAAGGTTTGCCGGAAGAATTTCAGCAGCACTGGGCCGGCACCCACTTCTTTAATCCTCCGCGGTACATGAAACTTGTCGAAGTCATTCCCGGCCCGAAAACTTCGCCCGAAGTTCTGCAAACGCTTTCCGATTTCTGCGATCGTCAGCTTGGAAAAGGCGTCGTCCTCGCGAAAGACACGCCAAACTTTATCGCCAACCGCATCGGCACCTTCTCCATGCTGAACGCCCTTCGCCTGATGCAATCGCTCGGCATGACCATCGAAGAAGTGGACGCCTGCACCGGCCCCGCCGTCGGCTGGCCCAAGTCCGCCACCTTCCGCACCGCGGACATCGTCGGCCTCGACGTACTCATGCATGTCATCAAAAATATTTACGAAACGGCTCCCAACGACGAATCCCGCGAAACGTACAAAATTCCCTCCTTCGTCGAAGAGATGGCCAAGCGCAAATGGCTCGGCGACAAAACCGGGCAGGGTTTTTACAAGCGCGCGAAGGGCGGCCAGGGCGAAAAAGAAATTCTCACTCTCGACCTCAACACCATGGAATATCGCGAGAAGCAAAAAGCGCGTTTCGCCTCCATCGAAGCCGGCAAAGCGGTAGAAGATACCCGCGAGCGTTTGCGCGCCCTGCTCACTCCGCTCTTTGAAGGCCAGAAAACCGACAAGGCCCAGCAGTTTATGTGGGGTGGCCTCTCCGAAATGTGCCTCTACGCCGGCCGCCGAATGCCCGAAATTGTCGACAACATCGTGGACGTGGATCGCGCCATGCGCTGGGGCTTCGCCTGGGAACTCGGCCCCTTCGAAATGGTCGACGCAATTGGACTCGCTGCTTTCGCCGCGCAAATTAAAAAAGAGGGCCGCGCGCTTCCAGCCGTTTTTGAAAAGGCTCTGGCTGCTGGCCGCGCCAGCTTCTACGAATCCAGCAAGGGCGAAACCTCTGTCTTCGATCTCGACACCAGCAAAACCAAGAAGGCCGAGGAACCCGCCGGCATCCTCATTCTCAAATCACTCAAAGACGCGGGCCGCGAAGTTGAGCGGAACTCCGGCGCCAGCCTCATCGATCTAGGGGACGGTGTTGTCTGCTGCGAATTCCATTCCAAAATGAACGCCATCGGCGCCGACCTGATCGCCATGATCCACAAAGGCATCAAACGTCTGGAAACCGATTTTGACGCCATGGTCATCGCCAATCAAGCCACCAACTTTTCCGTCGGCGCGAACCTCATGCTCGTCCTCGTCGGCGCGCAAGAGCAAGAGTGGGACGAACTTCACATGGCCGTGAAGCAGTTCCAAAACGTGAATCTCGCCATCAAGTACGCGCCAAAGCCCGTCGTCGCGGCGCCGCAAGGCATGGCCCTCGGCGGAGGCTGCGAAATCAGCCTCCACTCCGCAAAAATTCATTGCGCTGCCGAAGCCTATATTGGCCTCGTCGAAGTCGGCGTCGGCCTCATTCCCGGTGGCGGTGGCACAAAAGAAATGCTCATTCGCGCCAATGAAAACGCGGCTTCCGGCGCCGATCTCGATCTCTTCCACACCCTCCGGCCCTTTTTCGAGAACATCGCCACCGCCAAAGTCGGCACCAGCGCCGAAGAGTGCCGCGACCTCGGCTACCTCCGCCGGACCGACACCTATTCGATGAATCGCGATCGCCTCGTAGCCGACGCCAAGCAAACTGCTCTCGCGCTTGCTCGCGGCGGTTGGAAGCGCGCCGCGTCTTCCTGGCAGGAAGGCGCGCAATCCACGCAAATCAAGGTTTTGGGCGAATCCTTCCTCGCCGCCGCCAAAATGGCCATCCACATGATGACCCGCGGCGGTTACGCTTCCGATTACGACGCCCACGTCGCCCGCAAGCTCGCCAACATCCTCGCCGGCGGCGCGCTCTCTTCACCGCAACTCGTCAGCGAGCAATACATCCTGGACCTCGAGCGCGAAGCCTTCGTCTCCCTCTGCGGCGAAAAGAAAACCCAGGAACGCATCGCCCACACCCTGAAAACCGGCAAACCGCTCCGTAACTAATTTGAGTGCGGAGGCGAAGCCTCCGCATTTTCCCTGGGAACGCCAACTCTGGGCCATCCCGCGGATTTTGCGGGATGGCCCAGAGTTGGCGTTCTTAATACCGAGGCCGCGCCATTCCGGAGAATGGCGTTCCCAGGCTCCCACACCTCTCGACTCCGCGACACCCCTGCGCTCTCCGCGCCTCTGCGTTATCTTTTCTCTTTTCTCCTCTGTGCTCTCCGTGTCCTCTGTGGTGAATAATCCCTTCCCAATAACCGCCTAAATCCGTATTGTCCTCTCGCTTAAAATCGTCTATCCTCATCTTCATGCAACGACTCCTCGCGCCCCGCGAAGCCGCCAACATCCTCGGCATCAGCTACCCCACGCTCAAACAATGGATCTACCGCGGCAAACTCAAAACCGCAAAAACTCCCGGTGGCCATCACCGCGTCCCCGAATCCGAAATCGACCGCCTCATCCCCGCATCCCTCAACCGAGGCGAACCCTCCTCCCGGCGCGGCAACTTCCGCAAGATCAGCGGACGCAACCAGCTCGTCGGCCGCGTCACCGCCATCAGATACAGCGGCCTCCTCGCGCAAATCACCCTTGCCATCGGTGAGCAGCACATCACCTCCATCATCACCGCCGACGCCGCCAAGGAAATGCGCCTCAAGCCCGGCGAACGCGTCGCCGCCCTCGTCAAATCCACCGAAGTCATGATCCTTCGCGTCTGACTCCGATGCGCAAACTGAACGGCAATCCAACTCGCCTTTGTAGCGGCCGCCGACTGTGGCGGATGCTTTTTCTCATTTCTTTCTTTTTACCCCCCGTCGCCGGTGCCCAAACCCTGCGCGTTGCCGCCGCCGCCGATCTTCAATACGTCCTCACCGATCTCGCCGCCCAATACGAAAAACAAAGCGGAGCTAAACTTGCGATTACCTACGGCTCCAGCGGCAGCTTCTTCGCGCAAATCCAGAACGGCGCGCCCTTCGATCTCTTCCTCTCCGCCGACCTTGACTACCCCAAAAAATTGGTCGACGCGGGTTTCGCTGATGCCGATTCGCTCGTCACCTACGCGCAAGGCCATCTGGTGATCTGGCTTCCGTCCGACTCGCCGCTCGATCTGAAGGCCGCGGGCTTCCGGACGCTGCTCGATCCCCGCATCGAGAAAATCGCCATCGCCAATCCCGAGCACGCGCCTTATGGCCGCGCCGCGATTGCTGCCATTCAAGACGCCGGCCTCTACGGCATGATCAAATCCAAACTCGTCTTCGGCGAGAATGTCTCGCAGGCCGCGCAGTTCGTGCAATCCGGCAGCGCGCAAGCGGGATTGATCGCGCGCTCTCTCGCGCTTTCCCCCGCCATGAAATCCGGCAAAAGCTATGAACTTTCCGGCAGGCGCTTTCCGCCCATTGGTCAGGCCGCCGTTGTCCTCAAATCTTCGCCCGACAAACAGGCCGCCAGTGCCTTCCTGGAGTTTCTGAAAACCCCGGAAGCCCGCGCCATCTTCGAGCGTTACGGTTTCTCCGCCCCACCCGCAGCCAGTGCCGGCGCCAGCGCCACCGGACAAAAACCATGAACGCCGAAGCGCTCCTCCTCTCCCTGCGTCTTGCCGCAACTGTCTCCATCCTTCTTCTCGTGCTCGCTCTTCCCCTTGCGTACGGCCTTGCCTTCAGCACCTGGCGCGGAAAATTTCTCGTTGAATCCGTCGTCGCTCTGCCGCTGGTGCTGCCACCCACCGTCCTCGGCTTCTACGCGCTCGTCGCCATGGGCCCTCGCGGCCCGCTTGGAAAACTCTGGCAATCGCTCTTCGGCCACCCGCTCGCCTTCACCTTCGCAGGCCTCGTGCTCGCCTCCATGCTGTACAGCCTTCCGTTCGCCGTGCAGCCGCTCGTCGCTTCCTTTGAATCGCTCGACCGCCGCTTGCTTGACGCCTCAGCCGTTCTCGGCGCCGATCGCGTGCGCACCTTCTTCCGCGTCATCCTTCCGCTCGCCTGGCCCGGCGTTCTCACCGCGCTGGTGCTCAGCTTCGCGCACACGCTTGGCGAATTCGGCGTTGTCCTTATGGTCGGCGGCAATCTTCCCGGAATCACCCGAACGGTCTCCATCGACATCTACGATCGCGTCCAGGCGCTCGACTACGCCGCCGCGCACCAGACCGCGCTACTGCTTCTTCTCATTTCGTTTGTGGTGCTTTCGATCGTCTATGGTGTGAACCGCCGCGTCTGGTCGCCCTGGCCAGCGAAATAAACTTCGCTATGCTGAACGTTCAAATCCGCAAACAGTTTCGCTCGAATGGCGCGCAGCCCTTCGTCCTGGATGCCGTTGCCTCTTTCGCGGCCGGCTTCACGGTCCTGTTCGGCCCTTCCGGCGCGGGAAAATCCACGTTGCTCGATTGCATCGCCGGCCTGCAGCAACCGGACTCCGGCGAAATCCACCTCGGCGAAAAAGTTTTCTTTGACGCTGCCAGCAATCTCTCACTCCCGCCGCAGCGCCGCGAACTGGCCTACGTTTTTCAATCGCTGGCGCTCTTCCCGCATCTTTCCGTCGAGCAGAATATCCGTTACGGGCTCGACAAGCTCGCCGTCTCTGAACAAACCGAACGCACAAGCAGCATCGCAAAAACGTTTCGCATCGAGAATTTTCTCTACCGTCGCCCCGCCGAACTCTCCGGCGGAGAAAAACAGCGTGTAGCCCTCGCCCGCGCGCTCGTCACCAGCCCGCGCGTCCTGCTACTCGACGAGCCGCTCACCGGCCTCGATTCCGCCCTGCGCCGCTCCATCCTCGAAGACCTCCGCGCCTGGAACGATTCAAACCGCATCCCCATCCTTTATGTCACCCACAATCGCGAAGAAGTCGACGCCATCGGCGAGCGCGTCGTCACACTCGTAAATGGCCGCGTTCAGGAAACCGGCGCGCCGCGTGCCGTACTCGATGCGCCGCGCAGCGTCGAATTGGCCCACGCGACCGGCTTCGAAAATGTTCTTCCCGCGATTGTGGTGGAACACCGTCCCGCCGACGGCGTCATGCGTGTCTCGCTCGATCACGCCGCCTGTGAAATCGAAATCCCCCTGGGCGACGCCGCCCCCGGCAGCGAAGTGCGCGTCGCCATCCGCGCCGGAGACATCCTCGTCGCCACCGAGCCGCCGCATTTCCTCAGCGCGCGCAACATTCTCCCCGGCACCATCGAGTCGCTCGAGACCCGCGGCACAATAGTCGCCCTCCGCGTAAAAGCCGGCGCGAGCTTTCAGGTACACGTCACCCCCGGAGCCGTCCGCGCCCTCGATCTCTCCCCGGGCCTCCTTGTCTGGCTGGTCATCAAAACTCACTCCTGCCATCTCGTCCGCTAGAAAATCTGTCCTTTTTGTTGAAGGCGTCTTTGTCTTCCGTTCAACGACAATGGAAGAGCATCTCCCTGCCTTTCCCTCTGATACTATGTTCTATCGCTTCGTGAGGTTAGTCGTGCCCTCAAAAAAATCGAATGGGAAGCCTGCGCCGAAGCCTCTCCGTGCGCGCCATGCCGGCCGCTCGGACTCCAAGTCGAAACCGGGCACCCGCCTCCAGGAAGTCCTGCAAAGCGCCGCCAACATTTTTTTCGCCAAGGGATTTCACGCCACTTCGATCGAGGACGTTGCCCGCGACGTCGGCATGCTCAAGGGCTCGCTGTACTACTACATCAAATCCAAGGAAGATCTTCTCTTTCAGCTGCTGCTCGCCGGAATCGAAGACGGCGACGCCTACATCTCTCAGCACATTGATCTCGAAGGCGAACCGGTCGAGCAGCTCGAGCGCGCCATCCGTGCCCAGATCGACTACATCATTCAGAACAAGGTCCCCTTCGGGCTATTCCTGCACGAATTCGATTCGCTATCCGGCAAGCGCCAGCACAAAGTCGCCGCGGTGATGTCGCGCTACAACAATCGCTTTGTAGATCTGGTGAAGCGCGGGCAGGAGCAAGGGAAGCTGATCGAAGGCGAGCCGTGGCTGATCGTCAACGGCATTCTCGGCATGTGCAATTGGCTTTATCGCTGGTACGACACCGACCATGTCTCCGACCCCGAGCAGGTCAAGCAGGTCTTTCTCAACATGCTGCTCAACGGCATCCGCAAGTCCTGACCTTTTTGAGTGCGGAGGCGAAGCCTCCGCTTTTACGGTGTAAGTTTCTTTCTCGAAACCCAAGTTGCTCGGCTCGCCGCAATCGCAAAAGAGGGAGCTATGCTCCCGCACTCAAAAATGCCCGTATCGCTACGGCAACAAGCCAAACACCGCCACGGTGGTCCCGGTTCCAAAATAAACCCTTCCATTCGCCACCATCGGCGTGATGAAATGCCCGCCGACATTGGAGAAGGAATCGCGGCTCCCTGCGGCCTGGGAGGTTGTGTAAAGAACCTTCGTTAAATCGGTGGCGTCATAGGCGTAGAGAGTGCGCGACTCGCGATCCAGCGCCCAGACTATTCCGTTCGTATTGTCATTCGCCGACGCGCTCGGCGCCGTCCCATTGCTTCCGAAAGTAAACGCAGTTTGCGATGCGGGTGCAGCGCTCAGCTTGGCCTGGGCAACGGAAAACGCTTTCAAGGGCAGCCCCGAAGGACCGATATACACGCGGCCATTAAAATAAATGGGCGACGAAAAATTTTCGTGCCCGTCGCTGGCAAACTCCTGGTACACATTGTTCGCAATCGCGCTGTACTGCCCCATGTTGTCGCGATCGACCACGAACATCGCGCCATCTTTTCCCGCCACGACCGCCAGGTGCCGGGTCACACTGCCACTGTCCGCCATATCTGGCAACAACAGTGCCGCCGCCGAACCCATGTCGGCGTCGGCGTTATCGTCGGCGATCGCGTTCATTGGCGCAAAGTAGTCCGCCACCGTCAGCGGCACGGTTGATGCAAGTCTCACAAACGTGTCGCCGTAGTCGTTGCCGATTCCCGGCGTGTTTCCTCCAAATGCGTTGCCCGTGGGAAAGTAAACATTGCCGGCCGCATCCGCTGCCGGTCCCCCGCCTCCCAGCCAGATTCCCGCTCCGTGAGTGCTCGGGACCAGGTCAATCGCGCCCGTTCGCGCCAGACTATCCGCGCTAAAGGAAATTACCCATGCCGAATAATTTCCGCAATCGCCGTCATATCCAGACCACGATGTGTAGATCGTTCCATTACTTTCGAGCAGCGCGGCTCTCTCCTGTTGTGCTTTGGTTAGAAACGTGACGGTGCCCCCCGTGCTGTTTCCGCCGGTTCCAGGAAAGGTGGCCGTGATATTTGTCGGCCCGCCAAAAAGCTCCGCGCCGGTGGTCAGGTTCAATGCGTGCAGCCGATGAGCCACGTTTCCGCTGCTGTTCTTGGAACTCGCCACCACGTAAATCGCATTGCGCGAACGATCGATCACCGGCGTGGACATGATCCCCACCGGATTGATGTACCCGCACCCGGCATCGGAAGGAGTTAACGGCACATCGCCCGTAGGTAGAGTCCGCGTCTTCCAAAGCACAGTCGCCGCGGTGCCGCTGATGCTGTCCGCATCCACCGCATAGACGCTGTCGTTCTCTGTCGCAAAGTAGAGCACGTTCTTGTTGCCCGCTCCGGGAATCGCCACCTGATTCAAGTACAGAATTTGCCCGTCAACCTGGCCGTCCACGGCAAATTCCGCCACCTTGCCAAACGTGGTCGAGTTCACATTGCTCGGCGTCAATGTCGTTTCGTGCGTGTTCGTTCCGCTCCTCATGGCGTCGTAATGGTGCGTAACCACATCCGACGCATTGGACGACGCCACCGTCACCGTCAACGGATCGTCCGGGCTGACCACACTTCCGAGCGTTGCCGTGATTTGCGTCGTGCCAACGGCGACTCCTGTGGTAAGGCCGCTTGTCATGTCAATCGTCGCGAACAGAGTGTTCGATGAAGCCCACGTCACACTGCCGGTGATGTTCTTCGTGGAGTTGTCGCTATACGTTCCCGTGGCCGTAAGCTGCAGCGTATTGCCGATGCCGATGCTCGGAGACGCCGGAGTCACCGCGATGGATTGCAGCGTCGCTCCCGTCGCGGTTACAGTCAGAACGGCGGCGCTGCTCGTCGTGCTGCCGGCCGCATTGCTCACCACCACGTCAAACTTCGCGCCGTTGTCCCCGCTCGTCGTGGCGGGTGTCGTGTAGCTGGTCCCCGTCGCACCGCTGACGTTTGCGGTGTTTTTTCGCCATTGATAAGTCAGCGGCGAAGTCCCCGTTGCGCCAACGGAAAAAGTAGCCGTCTGGCCAACCGTAACCGTTGTGTTGGCCGGCTGAGCCGTGATACTCGGCGCCGTGCCCCCGGTCTTCGAATCGGAAGTTGTGGTGGCGCAGCCACTCAGGATCAGTGCGAACGCGGCCAGCAGGGACACTACCGATACGTAGCAACGACTCATCTAAACCTCCGACGTTGTGGCGGGGCAGGGACGCCTTGGGGCCGCCAACAAACTTAAAAATGGGGCCCGAGGGTAGGGTAGTTCAATATACAAAAAAAGATGGTGCCAGGGTATTGGACATTGGTACAGGTTCCTCCGATATTTCCCTTAGCCCTTCTGAAAGGCGCGACGCCGCCAATTCATGCTGCTACATCCGTTGACAGTCCGAGGCGGGCAGCGGCGGTAGCCAAATAGGCAGATCCCACAAGAGAGACGCGGGTTCCGGAAAAAAAGAAGGGCGCGATTTGATTCGCGCCCTTCCCGAGCCTTCCTTGCGTCAACGAATGATGAAAGGAAGGGTTTATAGGCCGCTGGCGTAAGCCTCCACGCTCGACAGTAGCGACTGCGCCTGTTGAATCAGGCTTTGTGCCGTTGCTTCGGGAATCGGCGTGCCGTTGAATTCCGCGGCTTCGAGCAGCGGAACGATCTGTGCCACGAGCGCATCGCGCTGGGTGCCGAAGGCAGCCAGCTGACCTTCGATGCTGGTATAGGTGGTGTCGTTGTTCACGTCGCCGCTCTCCATCGCGACGGTTGAGGCATGAACGGTGGCAACTCCCAACGGCCCCAGGGGGGCGCTGATTTGTTTGAGGACCTGCGCTAAAGCAAGGAAGGTGCCGCCCTTCTTCACGGCTGCGGGCCGGGCCCAGCCGGTGAATTTCTCGGTGAGCGCGCGCCCTTCGTGCTGGTAGTCGTCCTTCAAGCCCAGCAGCGTGAGCATCGTCGGCCGATCGTCCGTGTGGTCGGACCAGGTCACGATATCCACTCCATCCTGAACGACTCCGGGGCCGACCATACCCAGCCAGATGGTGGTGATCTGCTTCTGCTCGTCGCCGTGGTTCCAGGCAAAGCCCGGGGCCTGCGTGACGCAGGCGGTAGCCGGGGTAGCACTGGTGCCGCAGGCGGTGGACCCGGTTATAAAGTAGTCGGGGTTGGCGAAAATGGTGAAGCTCGGAGTCCGGAGCGGGTCGAAGGTCTGCATGTGCAGGATATTGAACTCGGTAAGATTGGCCATGTCTTGCGCGATCGTATCCGTAGCGCCGGATATGGGATTGACAGCGGTTAGAGTGCCCGACGCGCGCTCAAAGGCCCGCAAACTGGGATCGGTCGGGACGGGGTTGCCCTTCAGGTAGATATCGGGCGCATCGTCGCTGTTGACCGAGGCGACAGTGGTGATGCCCGTTTCGGCCTGCAGCAAGCCCCGGAAATTCAGGTTCAGCTCGCCGACCTCATTGCCAGGAGTGTTGCCGTAGACGCACGGCGTGGTCACGCCGTCGCAGCCTGGGTTGAGGGGGTTCGCCGCGACAACGTGATCACCCTCCTCCGCGGTGATGATGAAGAGCGTGTTCGCCGGGGTGATCCCGTCGTTGGCAAGCCGGGTGAAGAATTTATTGAACGCGTCGTCGTACTGCTGCAGCTGCACGACATAGTGCGCCTCACCCGGACCATAATCGTTCGTGTCGCCGGCGACGCCATAGCCGTACGGGTTGACCGGGAGCGGCCGGTGCGGGGTGATGATGTAGGAGTAGACCACCGGGACGCCGGCCTCCAGCATGTCGGCGGTATAGCCCAGCGAGTACTGAGGCGGCAGACTGAAGCCCGGGAAGCCCGGCGTCAGACTGCCTGCGAAGTCATCGACGATGGTGTTGCCGTTGATGTCCTTCAGGTTTCCATTGGCGTCCAGCACCTGGCTGCCCAGCCCGAGAGTCCGGAACGCTTGGGTGACAAATTTGTGGCCGAAGAGGGCATTGTACCCATGGTAAGCGGTGGATGTCCCGGTCGCATCGGTGGTTGCCGCAGTGCCATCCGCATTTGGCTCCCAGGGCAGATTGTCGGGGAAGCCGCCATTGGCTTTCGAGCAGAGCGTGCTGGTCGCCGCGCAGTGGATGGCCACACCCTCAAAATCGGCGAACGGGTCGGAACTCGTCGGAATGCTTTTTCCGAAGATGGTGAAGAGGTCGCCGGTTTTGCCGGTGCCGGTGTTCTCAATCTCCAGGTCCGCGGCACCGGCGGCACCCACATCGCAGCCGGCGCGGGTGAAGGGCACCCATGGCGCAGGCGCATTGACGCCGTTCGGATGACCAGCATCCACCGCGCCGCTGAGCAGGTTATAGGTGTTATCCCCGCTCAGGTCAGTCCAATACGTAAAGCCGGACTGGGAAAGGGTTGTGCCATCCGCCCTGTATTCCAGGTAGCTGTTGGCAGCCGTGGCCACACCGTGGCGAGCAGGATAGACTCCAGTGAGAATGGTGATGATATCGTCCGAGGTGTGCGAGATCAGCTGCGTGTGATGATTGGAAAGCAGCACGCCATTGTTCTTGATGAAGTTGAGCAGGTGGGGCATCTGCTCCAGGTCGGAGGGGACGAGCGTTGAGCCATCGCGTGCAGGGTCGCGCTGGAAGTGCGTGTTGTCGAAGATGATGGTGACTACATGTTTGATGTTCCCCTTCGGCGAATTGAGCTGGCAACCTCCACCAGGAGCGGGTGCTGGATGGTCCTTTGCGGGTGCGGGGTGCGCTAGCGCTGGCGTGGGAAACGCCGCGGGCAGGACAGGGGCCAGGAGAAACGCGAATGAGACGAGCAGTGACGTGCAGCGACGCGCGGTGTCGCTCACGTAAGTCGCCAAGCGGCGCAACTCTATACTTTTTGAACCGGAACGAAATTTCATGAGTGGTTTGTGCCTCCACGGAAAGGTTGAACTGCAGAATTCGGCAGGCTAGTTCTAGCCTGCCAGGCTGGCACGAGGGTTACTGGGCGAGTAATTTATTGTGAATGGAAAGAAACATAAAGGGGAAAATTTTGGCCGGACCTATTACGTATAAGACCGGGGCCTTTTACTCACACCTAGCATCGCGACTCCGGAAGAGGAAACTGCGTCCCGAGTTTGACTCTGCTGAGGTTGCGGTTTTGTCGCCGGTCGGGAACAATCTATAGGAAAGACCAATCCGAATGTTTCTGAGCGACGAATGAAGCCAAAACTTGTGAATTCTCTCGACGCCGCGATTGCGGATATTCCCGATGGCGCGCGGATCATGTTCGGCGGCTTTGGCGGCGCCGGCTTTCCCAACAATCTGATTCAGGCGTTGTCGCGCAAGGGCGTCAAAAATATCACCGCCATCAGCAACAACTGCGGCACGCGCGAAGGCGAACTCGGCGTCATGTTCAAGAACGGCCAGGTGAAGCATGTGATTTGCTCCTTCCCCGGGCCGCACGCCAATTATTTTCAGGAGCGATTTGCCAAAGGCGAAGTCACCTGCGAACTGGTGCCGCAGGGAATTCTGTGCGAACGCATGCGCACCGCCGCCGCGGGCTTGCTGGGCTTTTACACGACGGTTGGCGTCGGCACGGAAGTCGCCATCGGCAAGGAGGAGCGCGTGCTCGACGGCAAGCGCTGCATTCTGGAATTGCCGATTCACGCCGACTACGCGCTGATCAAGGCGCAAAAAGCCGATGAACTCGGCAATCTCACCTACCACCTGGCCGCGCGCAATTTCAATCCCATCATGGCCAAGGCCGCGAAATTCACCATCGTAGAAGCGGAAGAAATTGTTCCCGTGGGCGCGATTCCCCCGGAGGATGTGATCACCCCCGCGATTTTTGTGCATCGCATCGTGCACGCGAAAGGAATGCGCTTCGCGGGATAAATGTGGCACAACCATTCCTGTTTGTGCGAGCGACCCGGATGGCACAAAGGCGCACAGGCAGGAATGCCTATGCCACCTGCGGCGCCTTCGCTTTTAAAGTAAGGTGGAAACGCAATGACCGAAAAATCCAGACTTACCCGCGAACAGATCGCCCAGCGCGCCGCGCAGGAATTGCACGACGGCGCTTACGTGAATCTCGGCTGGGGCATACCGAATCTCATCGCCGATTATCTGCCCAAGGGACTTACCGTTTATTTCCACAGTGAAAATGGAATTCTGGGAATGGGCCGCCGAGCGAAACCCGGTGAGGAAGATTTCGATCTCGTCGATGCCATGAAAGTTCCCGTCACGCTGATTGCCGGCGCTTCCATTTTTCACCAGGCCGATGCGCACTTGATGACGCGCGGCGGTCATCTCGATATTGCCGTGCTCGGCGGTTTTCAGGTTTCCGAAAAAGGCGATCTCGCGAACTGGAAAATTCCGGGCTCCAAAGGCAGCGGCGGCATCGGCGGCGCGATGGACATAGCCTCCGGCTCGAAAAAACTAATTGTGTGCATGGAACACAACACCAAGGAGGGCGCGGCGAAAATTGTGAAGACCTGCAATTATCCACTGACTGGCCTCGAATGCGTGGACACCATCGTCACCGATCTAGCCGTGATCGACGTGACGCCCGAGGGGCTGGCCCTGCGCGAAATCGCGCCCGGCTGGACGCCTGAAGAAGTGCAGGCTCGCACGGAGGCCAGGTTGATTTTGCGCAACCACGTACCCGAAATGAAGTTGGAGGCGAATACTCACTAGCCAGCAGCCCACAGCGAAAACCAGTGGCTGTAAACTGTCGGCTGTTGGCTGCCTTTTTTACATCCTTGCGGCGCCGCGCGCGATCAGCCGGTGCTCCGGCGTGTACATCATCAGCACCAGGTTGTCGGTCAGCGGCACGCCTTCGCTCGGCACGTCAAACTCCACCAGCCATTCAAAGCGCTTCGGCAACTCCTGCTCCAGGCCGTGCGAATACCACGGCACCGGGCGCACTTCCCCGCCGCTCTGGGTAACTCCGCGGAGCGGGCGAAGTTCCAGCGCGCGCTTCCAGAAAAAATGCAGCCGCAGGCTGCGGATCATCTCGTCGGTCAGGTACACGCGCGAATCGGTCTGCTGCATGTGCGGGTCGCAGGGAGTGTCCGTGATGGACAAACTCAGATGCAGGATTTTCGGGAATTCTGTGACGAGGTCGTTGCCGCGGCGAAAAAGCGTACCGGAATTCGTGTCCTCGCGCTTCAGGTTTTCAAAAAAATCCGCGGCTGTCACGTGGCCCTTCACTCGAAAACAAGCGCCGCCGGGAATCGCGCCGTCCGTTTCCAGAAAGATGCCGCCGTCATAGCTCCAGGTGTTTTTGTCGCGATTAGGCTGCGCCGCGGTGGGAAGAAGAGCGGTGACGAGCGCCAGCAGCCACGCGGCGAGGTAGCGAATTTGCGGCCGGAAAGGCATGGACACCCTCGGTTAACACAAGTCTACCCCTCAGGGGGCCGCGCGGAGAAGAAAACTGAATTTGTCTACCTCACACAATTGTTTACCCGAGCCTGAGGGCTTGCAAGTGGCTTTTCTGGCCTGGAGGTCCGAAAACGCCTGCACCAGCGCCGGCAGAACCTCGGGCGACGCCACTGGAATATTGTGGGCACCCAGAACTGTTTTTACGTCTGGCGCAAGTGCCGCAAGCCGCGCGATGGATTTTTCGTATGCGGCGAGATCCGTCTCTGGGCGATAGAGCCAGATCGGCGCGGGATAATACGTGTCGCCGGTGAAGAGCAGTTTGTTGCCGCGATCGATGAGCGCGATCGCGTCCGGCGTGTGGCCGGGCGTGGCAATCACTTCCACTGTGCGGCCGCCGAGCTTGATCTTGAATCCGTCGTGGATGAAAAAGGAAACGTGCCAGGGTTTGGTTCGATACGTCTTTGGATCGAATCTTTTCGGCAGGTCGCCGCAAATTTCTCCTGGCGCGATTTCCGCCTGCGCGTCGGCCGTCGAGCCTTTGGCATTCTCGCGGGTGAACGCGGTGTCCATGCCGTAGATAAAGTTAAATTGCCAGTTGCCGCCGACGTGGTCGTCATGCGTGTGGGAGTTGAGGACCACCACGGGCCGCGAAGTCAGCCGGGAAACGATTTTCTTGATATCGGCGATGCCCATGCCGGTATCGAAAAGCAGCGCCTGCTTGGTGCCGACGATGAGATAGGAGATGACCTCTTCGGACTGGTGCGGCTCATAAATCGCAAACGTCCCCGGCGCCACCCGGTAAACCTCAAACCACGGGTCATCCGGCAGCAGGCGTTTGAGTTGCGCGAATTCAGTGCGGGGAAGAGGCTTGCACCATTCGGGCTTTTCCGTTTGCGCTTGAGCCGGGGTCGCGGAAGTTGAAATAGAACAGAGAAGAATCAGAGTACAGAGAGCAGATCGGGGCGACGATCGCGCTTTTTTCATTTAGGTGATCCCGGGACGAAGATGGATTTGGGCAGCATCATGTGCACGCCTTTGTTGCCGTCGACGAGCTCGGTGATGTGCAGGTCGGCGGCGACGCTGGCGAGCATGTACGCGTCGTCGCGCGAAAGATGTTTTTCTGTCACCAGAAAATCGATCATCTCGCGCACCGCCAGGGTGGCGCAGGCGTTGAGGTCATCGTTGAGGCCCATGGTGATGTAATGCGTGGGCGTTTCGGCACGCGGCCACTTCAAATGCATGTCCTTGCGCACGATGAATTGAAACGTGCCGATCAGCGAAGTTTCTAGCGCGGTGATGTCCACTTCGCCGTCGCCTTGCCCGGCGTGGCCATCGCCAACTTCAAAGAGCGCGCCTGACGCGTGCACCGGAATATAAAGCGTCGTGCCGGCGACGAGGTCCTTGTTATCCAGATTCCCCGCCATAACCCACGGCGGAGCGCTGTTGAATCGGCCCGCGCTTTCCGGCGGCGCGTCGCCCATGCTGCCGAAAAAAGGATGCAGCGGAATCTCGATGCCCGGCGCGAACTTCGCCACCATGCGCTTTTCATCCAGCGGGATGATTTTGATTTTCGAGTAAGGGTAATCGTCGGGCAGATACCCACGCCCCGCGCCGAAGGCGTTGTAGGCGTAAGGAATCGCCAGCTTGATTGCCAGAATTTTCACTTCCAGCACGTCGCCAATTTCCGCGCCCTCAATATAAATCGGCCCGGTGAGAATGTGCCCGCCCGGGCCTTTCTCCTTCACCTGGTCGGTGATGTCGCGCAGCGATTGCTCAACCTGACCCGGCGGCACGCCCGCATCTTCCAGCCGCTTCGGGCTGTTGGTGATCAGCGTCTGAATCTCCACCGTGTCGCCCGACTTCACGCGCAGCACCGGCGCAGCCTTCGCGTCATAGTAGCCCCAAGCCACTGTCTTCGGAGTCGGTTTTAGCGAATACGTCGTCTGCGCATCCGCTCCCGGTGTCACGAGGAGGTAGGTAACAAGTAGCATTTCAAAACTAAAGGAGAAAAAGTAGCTAATTGAACTGCGACATGACTTTTCAGGTAGAGTTCGCGGCGTCATTTTTTTCCTTTTAATAGGATTGGGCCGACATACCGCACATACTCGAAACCAAACGCCGCGGCGCAGAGGCCTTCCATCGCATTCTCTGGCGTAACGGCGGCAACCTTAGCACCCTTATGAATGACAGCGTTCCGCCTATCTCTCAGACTTTCGAGCGCATCGTGAACAGCTACGGGCATTTGAGGTAGCCCCGCCTCGCCACACAGGTAAGGCAGAATGACGTTTAAGGCGCGGCTATAGTTTGTGAAACGCTTCACTTTCTTTTCAGGGACATGCAGACTAAATTTACTCTCAATCAAAGGCATCATCGAAATTTCTACAGCGGATTGTGCGAACACCATTGAAGGGGCAAATTCACGCGCCGCTGCGGCCTCGAAGGCGGTCGCGAGATATGGCCATGCGTCCGAGTCCTCTCCTCGAATCCAAACGACACTAATTGCGACGCGCCCCACTCGTTGGACAGGGCCTTCTCCAAGGGGTACTGCAAACATTCTCAAAACTGTTCCAACGAAGCGGGGCGAACGATTATTCCCTTTCCACTCCAAGGGAATCACAGACCCATTTTCCCCGCCTTGCGATGTGCAATTCAAACCGAGGATCTTGGCGTCGGGTGGCGCGCCGTGGTCTGTTAGCTGCATCTCATAGTATTTGCCGCTCTCCATCTGCATCACCACCGAAGTTTTTACCGCGCCCAGTGATTCAAGTGCCCAATGGGCGACCTGACTTAACCGCGTTGCACGCTCCAATGATGCCCGCCAAAGGTCAACCTCTTTTCCGCAATGGGTGCACGTTATATGGCCCTCCTCGAAATAAGCTGGTGCGCAGTCAACGAGGCGCGGCAGCACATAACAACAGTGTGGGCATGATCCTGCTCCCTCAAATGTGCGGACAAATGTTGAATCGTTCGGTTCAGTGTCCATTTGGGGCGCGACTACGGATGGGTCATGTCTTCGGGTTTGACGAGGGCGTCGAACTCTTCGCCGGTTAGGAAGCCGAGTTTTACGGCGGCTTCGCGGAGGCTGGAGTGTTCTTTGTGGGCGGTCTTGGCGACTTTGGCGGCGTTGTCGTAGCCGATCTTGGGCGCCAGCGCGGTGACGAGCATCAGGGAATTGTGGACGTAGCGGTCGATCGTCTCGCGGTTGAGTTCGATGCCCACTACGCAGTGATCCACGAAACTGTTCATCGAATCGGTCAGCAACTCCACCGAGTGCAGGTAATTGAAAATCATGACCGGCTTGTAGACGTTCAACTCGAAATTGCCCTGCGTGCCCGCGAAGCCGATCGCCGCGTCGTTGCCCAGCACCTGCACGGTGACCATGGTCACGGCTTCGGACTGCGTGGGATTTACCTTGCCCGGCATGATCGAAGAGCCAGGCTCATTTTCCGGAATCGTCAGCTCGCCGAGGCCGCAGCGCGGGCCGGAAGCCAGCCAACGAACGTCGTTGCTAATCTTCATCAGCGAAGCCGCCAGGGTTTTCAGCGCGCCGCTGGCGAACACGATTTCATCGTGCGCCGAAAGGCTGGCAAATTTATTGGGGTGCGAACGGAACGGCAACGCGGTAAGCTCGGCGATTTTCTTCGCGGCTCGCTCCGCAAATTCGGGGTGCGCGTTCAGCCCGGTGCCAACGGCGGTGCCGCCAATCGCGAGGTCCAGCAATCCATCCATCGCCATCGCGATACGCGCGCCATCGCGATCCAACAAGCTGACCCATCCCGAAAATTCCTGGCCAACTGTCAGCGGCGTGGCGTCCTGCAAATGAGTGCGCCCGATTTTCACCACATCCTTGAATTCTTTCGCCTTGGCATCAATTGCGTCACGCAAAAGTTTCACGGCAGGCAGCAACCGACGCGAAGTCTCCGTCGCCGCCGCAATGTGCATGGCCGCGGGAAACGTGTCGTTCGACGACTGCGACATATTTACATCGTCATTCGGATGAATTGGCTTCTTGGTACCCATCTCGCCGCGCGCAATCTGAATCGCGCGGTTGGAAATCACCTCGTTCACGTTCATGTTGGTCTGGGTGCCGCTGCCGGTCTGCCAGATGCGAAGAGGGAAGTGCTCGTTCAATTTTCCGGAAATCACTTCGTCGGCGGCCTGCGTAATCAGGTTGGCTTTCTCTTCGGAAAGTTTCCCAAGGTCGCGGTTCACCAGCGCCGCCGCCTTTTTCAGCACGCCAAACGCGCGAATCAATTCCGGCGGCATAACATCTTTTCCAATCGCGAAATGAATCAGCGAGCGTGCCGTCTGCGCGCCGTAGTAGCGGTCCATCGGCACATCAATGGTGCCCATGCTGTCGGATTCGGAACGAGTGGGAACGGACTTGGCGAATTGCGTAGCTTCACTCATGGCGGTCTCCTTGAGTGCGATGAAAGATAGTGTAGCAGGAAGAGGGTGGACAGTGGCCGGCGACCAGCGACCAGTGAAGAGTGACTGGGCGCGGAGGGCCGCCGCGCGTTGAAATGTTCGGCGTGGTCGAAGGAACACCGCGGGACTCAGGAGAAAATGTCGGCGCGCCGACATTCAAAGTATTACTTGAAGGTTAGATACTAGATATCGTACCAGTATTGCCTCGGCGGCTAACAGGTTGCGGGCGAACTTCTTGAAAAGCCGCTAGTTTACTAGAGCAGCAGGCGCCGGTGCACGTCAGTTGGAACTGAGCGGAACCTGCAACCCATGCAATGCCAAGTGAGCCAACTGGGAGGAGCTGAAGAGTCCTGGTACTCCCTTCCTCCCAAAATAACGCGAAAAAAAATCTAAGACTCCGCGACTTTTGCGGAGCGCCCGGGTTTTGGGCCGCAAGACTGAGGGGATGTCCTTGTGTGCATGGATTACTGCCCGCACGGGTGTCCCCACTTTTGACCACGGTCCTCTCGCCAGGCCGTTGCAAAAATTCACAAACTGGAGGCAGTCATGAAACGTCTCATCGTTTCTTTGGTGAGCGCTGTAACGCTACTGGTGTTGGCAACCGGGGTCCATGCACAGGACCTGCTGGTGCCCGCCGGGACGCTTTTGCAGTGCACTATGAGTGAACCGAACTTCTCGTCGGCGACGGCGTCGGTGGGGGATCCGGTGTTGTGCCACTTGAAAAGTTTTCAGGAGTTCGGGCGCACCGTGTTTCCGCGGGGAAGCATGCTCGCCGGACATCTGGAAGCGGAAAAGGACCCGGGCCACTTTGTAGGCAAGGGCTACCTGAAAATTACGTTTGATCGCGTGATCGTGCCGACGGGGGACGTTCCACTGCCGGCAAAAGTGATCGCGGCGAAGGGCTACAAGGTGGACAAGGAGGGAGACATCAAGGGCAAAGGACACGCCAAGCGCGACGTCGTCGAGTGGATGCTTCCGCCGCTGTGGCCCTGGAAAGTGCTGATGCTGCCGGCGCGCGGGCCGCGGCCAGCCCTGAAAGGGGAAGAGCCGATGCAACTGCGCCTGATGGACGACATCGTGGTGCCGCGCAATATGTCGGCCTCCAATCTGGTACCGCACAATTTGTCGAGCACCAATGCGGTGCCGCGCAATATGTCGGTCTCCAATGTGGCGCCGCAAAACCTGTCCAGTGCGGCCTTCCATCCCGACCGGCCGCCTTACGCTTCCTCCAACGTTCCCAAGCCGAGCACGTTTACCCCTGGGCCTGACCCCGGCGCCGTGCAGCAATCGGCGATACCGGAAAAGCCCGCAGAGGTCGTCGCGAACGAGAACATCATTCCCGCGGCGATGACCGTGAACACAACCGCCCCGGTTGCGGATTCGCCGGCGGTACGTGTGACCACGCTGGTGCTGAAGTCGAATCAGGTGCTGGAAGTGACCAAGTACCGGATCGACAGCAGCGTGGTGACCTATCACGAACTGAACGGCACAGTTGGTGCCGTGGACACAGCGCAGATTGACTGGCTGCGGACCACGCAGATGACCGCGCAGGTGCGCTCGGTCGACCTGCCCGCGGTGGCCCGGCAGACGAACTAGGCGGAAGAATCGAAGAAAAGAAGGTCCGGATGCGGGCGACCCCGCGCGAGCACGTACGTGTGTGTGCGTTGGGCCGCATGAATACTGGCAAACGATGGCTTTTGATGTCGACACGTAAGAATATTGATACCCCAGTGACCGCGTACGGTTATTAGCCAGTTCAACACACCCCCCTCTCTCGAATCTTGCGGAGCCACAAAGCCAAAAGCAAACTACGCATACAGGTTTAGTACTCCTATACCTAACGGAGACTCAGTTCTCATTTTGTCCCTGGGTTGGTGGGGTGGTTCCCAGGCTATGGGTCAAAACAAGAACACGAATCGAGTGCCCGAGCGGAAGTAGCGGCCTGCAAGACAAGAGATCAAGGTGGGGATCGTGCATCCTCAGCGACGAGACAAATACGAAGAGGTTAAAACGATGGCTAGGAAAAATTTGACACTCTCTCTGCTCGGGATTGCGGTGCTCCTCATCGGCGGTTGCAGCGGCATAAAGCAATCCTCCACGACGGGTGGTGGAGGCACCGGCGGCGGGACCGGGCCGTTCACGGTCGGCGGCACGGTGATCGGATTGTTGGGCACCGGATTGGTGATAACCGACAACAGCTCCGAAAACCTGACGATTACCGGCACGGGCGCCAGTATTCCGTTCACCTTCAAGACAGCCGTCACCGGGGCCTATGCTGTCACCGTAAAGACGCAACCTTCGAGTCCTGTGCAATCCTGCAGCGTCTCCGGTGGCACCGGCACCGCTGCGGCGAATGTCACGAACGTTCAGATTACTTGCGGCACGGTCGTCACCATCGGCGGAACTGTTTCCGGGTTGACGGGCAGCGGATTGGTTTTGCTGGATAACGGCGGTGACCCCCTGACGGTAACCGGGACGGGCATGGTCAATTTCACGTTTGCCACACCCCTGTCGAGCGGCGTGGCCTATGCGGTCACGGTCGGCACCCAACCCTCCAACCCGGGGCAAACCTGTACGGTCAGCAATGGCAGCGGAACCGCAAATAGCAACATCAACACGGTTCAGGTGCTCTGCCCGCAACCGACGTTCACAGTTGGTGGCACGGTGGTGGGCCTTGTGACCGGGCCTGGAGATACGGTGGAACTCCAGAACAATGGCGGCGACAACATCTTCGTCACCGGAAACAACCAGAGCTTTACGTTCCCCACTCCGGTTACAAACAACGGCGCCTACAATGTGTCCATGTTTTTTGGACCGACCAGTCAGCCGCAGATCTGCTGGCTCTTTTTCTACACGGGAGTCGCCACGGCCAACGTTTCGAGCGTGCTGGTTGACTGTCAGCACAATGACTGGACATGGATGGCGGGTCCCGATACAGGCAATCAATTCGGCGCGCTCACCCTGCCACCTCCATCGGCTCCGGCTACGGATACCAATACCCCAGGAGGAAGAGAGTACCCTGCCACCTGGTCGGATAATCAAGGAAGAAAATGGCTCTTCGGAGGTTTTGGAAAAGAAGTAGCAGGCAAGACTCCTCCGGATCTTCCCGGCCTCCTGAATGACTTGTGGTACTGGCAAGCCAGTCTCAATGGTGTCAGTGCCTGGGTTCCTGCCGGCTTGCCCGTAACGACCACGACAACCAGCGGCGTTACGACGAGTACGGCAGCAATCTTCCCAACGCAAAACACCGGCAATTGCGGCGTCGCCGTCGGAAGCTCAGGCCCTCCCCCGACTCCCGCGGTTCCCGGCGCGCGATACGGCAGCGTGACATGGACCGATGCGTCCGGAAATCTCTTTCTGTTTGGCGGTGAGGGATTTGCGACAAACTGCGGATTCGGATTACTGAATGATCTTTGGGAGTTCGTTCCCGGAAAGTACGACGTATCAATCGGAACAACCTACATAGGCTCGTTCAGCCAACTGGGCACGTGGACGAATGTGAGCGGCGGTGCCAACCTCGATCAAGCCGGCAATTACACGGTCGGAGGCGTCCCTGGAGGCCGTTGGGGAGCAGCATACTACACAGACGCCGCAGGTACAGTGTGGATGTTCGGAGGGCAGGGCTTTGACTCGACGGGTACGCTTGGATTGTTGAGTGACCTGTGGAAGTACAGCGGAGGGCAATGGACCCCTGTTGCCGGTTCCAATGCCGGCCAGCAGAACGGTGTTTACGGCACACAAGGAACTGCGCTGGCGCCTGCTACTGCCGGGCCTGGAGGACGCCAGACAGCAGTCCTGTGGGCGGACAACGCTGGGAATATCTGGCTGTTTGGGGGACTTGGCCTCGATTCGGCCGGAACGCAGAATGCAGGAGGGATCGGCGGTCTCCCCAACGGTACGACTCCCAACGGAGCGCTGCTCAACGACCTTTGGAAATATAACATCGCCGCCAATCAGTGGACATGGGTCTCGGGCGGTGGAACTACGGGTCTGGCCAACCAGACGGGTGTTTACGGTACTCAACAGACCAGCGCGGCCGGCAATGTCCCCGGCTCCAGGTGGAGCTCGGCAGGCTGGGCGGATAGCAACGGCAATCTCTGGCTGTTCGGCGGCTGGGGATACGCTTCCGCGCTCGCAAAGAGCACCGGATTCCTGAACGACACCTGGGAATTCCACCCGTCTACCGGCCAGTGGACCTGGTGGAAGGGATCCAGCGACGTCAATCAGAATGGCTCGTACCCAACACAATTCACTCCTTCGATCGGAGTTCCTTACGTGAACAACGTTCCAGGGGCACGCCGCGGGTTTGGCTTCTGGCAATCCGACTCCCTCGACTACGTCTGGGTGTTTGGTGGTCAGGGGTATGATTCCACCTCGAGCTCGGGCAATGGCTACCTCAACGACTTGTGGAGGTATTTGCCGTTTCCGTACTAGACGATAACTGAGGAGGTCGGACGAGATTTCCGATCACCTCCGGCCGGGGACTCGAAAGGGTCCCCGGCTGTTTTTTTGAACGAGGAGGGGATTTTCCTCGAAGCTGGGGCGACCGCGGACACGAATCAACTTCCAGCCAGTAACTCATCGCGGGCAGCGCCCGCGACCGTGGCGGGGTTAAAAACGGGCATCATGTATAATTGAAGGCAGGGGAAATCAGCAGAAAATGGGCCAGGTACGGCAAAAAGGGAAAGCGTCGGCGGCAACGCGGCGCAAGAGGCGGCTGCGGTTTTACCGGACGCGGCTGCGCGAGCTGCGCATGATTGCGAAGGCGCTGGTATCCACGAAGCACCCGGTGCTGGTGCACATCATTCCGATGCGGCGCTGCAACCTGGATTGCGGGTATTGCAACGAGTATGACGACGTGTCGAAGCCAGTGCCGCTGGAAGAGATGAAGCGGCGGCTGGATACGCTGGCGGCCATGGGGACTTCGGTGATCACCATCAGTGGCGGGGAGCCCCTGATGCATCCCGACCTCGACGAGATTATCCGGCACATCCGGCAGCGCGGGATGATCGCCGGCCTGATTACCAACGGATTTTTCCTGAACAAGGAGCGCATCGAGCGGCTGAACGACGCGGGGCTGGAGCACCTGCAGATCAGCATTGATAACGCAGCGCCGGATGAGGTTTCGAAGAAAAGCCTGAAGACGCTGGACGGACGACTGGAAATGCTGTCCGAGTGGGCGGAGTTTCAGGTGAACATCAATTCGGTGTTGGGCAGCGGCGTGAAGAATTCCGAAGACGCGCTGGCGATCGCCCACCGCGCGCTGGAACTGGGATTTACCAGCACAGTCGGAATCATTCATGACCATGACGGGCAGTTGAAGCCGCTGGCGGACCGCGACCAGGAAATTTTTGAGGAGATTATGACCCTGGGGAAGCGCTCGTACTCGCGCTTCAACCAGTTTCAGCACAACGTGGCCAAGGGCCGCGAGCACGATTGGAAATGCCGCGCCGGTTCGCGCTATTTGTATATCTGCGAGGACGGCCTGGTGCACTGGTGTTCCCAGCAGCGCGGGTATCCGGGGATACCGCTCGCGCAGTACACGGATGAGACGCGCCACCGAGAATATTCGACGCACAAGGGATGCGCGCCGCGCTGCACCGTAAGCTGCGTACAACAGGTGGGAATCCTGGATAACTGGCGATCGCCGCAAACTCTGCAGCCAATGCCGCTGGCGGCGCCCGCGAAGAGCGATCTGGTGCAGATCGCGAAGTAAGCAGGGGATTTCACCACCCCGACCGGGTCGAGGTAAACGCCGGACACTGAGGACACAGAGACGGAATCGAAGAGAGGATTTGCACTGGGCGCGCCTGATGTTGGGGCGCCCTTTTTCTTTTTGGAGTTGCTGACTGCGAACACCTGGCGCCAGCGCCGGTTGACGATGCGCAGTGGCTTCTCAAGAATATGGATATGCCACAAGCTGCGATTGAGATCGAGAATCTCTCGAAGGAATACCCGTATGGGTTCCTCAGCCTGAAAAAGAAAAAGTCGTTAGAAGACCTGACCATGCGCGTCGAGGATGGCGAAGTGTTCGGTTTCCTCGGGCCGAATGGGGCGGGGAAATCCACTACCATCAAGCTGCTGATGAGGCTGATTTTTCCGACCTCGGGTACCGCGCGGATTCTGGGGAAGTCCATTGACGATGTTTCGATGCACGGTTCGATCGGTTATTTGCCGGAACAGCCTTATTTTTACGACTACCTGACCGCGAACGAGGTGCTGGACTACTTCGCAAGGTTTCACGGATTGACGGCGAGCGACCGGAGTGCGCGGGTGCAAGCCATGTTGAAGAAGGTCGGGCTCGACACAGCGAAAAAGATTCAACTGCGCAAGTATTCGAAGGGCATGCTGCAGCGCGTGGGGCTCGCGCAGGCGATTCTCCACGACCCGAAAGTGGTGGTGCTGGATGAGCCGATGTCGGGGCTGGACCCGCTTGGCCGGCGTGAGGTGCGCGACATCATCCTGGAGCTGAAGCGCGACGGCCGCACCGTTCTTTTCTCCACGCATGTGCTCTCCGACGCGGAAATGCTTTGCGACCGGGTGGGGGTGATTGTGGGCGGAAAGTTGCGCGGCATCGGCGCGCCCGGTGAACTGGTGGACATGAAGGCGCAGGGAATGGAAATCCTGTTCGAACTTTCCAGTGCGGCCGCGAATTTGGCGCTGCTGGCGAGGGCCACGCGCACCGGCGAGCGGTATCGCGTGCAACTGCCGGAAGCGGAACTGTATGCGGCGCTGGACGCGCTGAAGGCCGCTGGCGCGCGGATTTTGTCGGTGGCGCAGATCAAGCCGACGTTGGAAGAGTATTTCATGGATCTTGTGGAAGCCGACCGGGCGCAGGCGAGCGCCGTCGAGGTGAGCGGGAAATGAGAAACGTTCAAACGGTGGCGGCGAACACGTTCCGGGAGGCGGTGCGCGACCGCGTGCTCTACAACCTGGTGTTCTTCGCCCTGCTGATGATGGGCGCGGCGATCCTGGTGGGGCAAATCTCGATCGGCATCGAGCAGGACGTGATTGTCAGCCTGGGACTCAGCGCGATTTCCGTGATCGGCATTTTCATCGCGGTGTTTCTGGGCGTTGCGCTGGTTTCGCGGGAGATGGACAAGCGCACGCTCTACGCCCTGCTGGCCAAGCCGGTAAAACGCTGGGAATTTTTGTTGGGAAAATTCTTCGGCCTGGTGATGACGCTGACCGTGAACACAGCGGCGATGGCCGCCGGTTTATACATTGCCTTGTGGACGGTAAAACATCCGCTGCTGAAGAGCGATGCGTTCATCCTCGTCGCGGTTTATCTCATCCTCTTGAAGCTGGCGCTGATCGTGGCGCTGGCGTTGCTTTTTTCCTGTTTTACCACCCCGTTCCTCGCCATATTGTTCAGCGCGGGAATTTATGTGGCGGGATTGTTTGCCGCCGACCTGCGAACTATTCACGGGGTGGATCTCGATCCCGGAGCGCTGCGGCTGATGCGCGGGATTTCGTACCTGCTGCCGAATTTCCAGAATTTCAACGTGATGAGCACCGTGGTGCACGGACGCGACGTTCCCGCGGCGATTGTCTGGCATGCGACGTTGTACGCCATCTTGTACATCGCCATCGTGCTGACGGGAGCCGCTGTCGTATTTTCGCGGCGCAATCTGAAATGAATCGCCGGGCGATCCGCGGAATGATACTGGGTGCGGCGTTGTTCGCCGGCTTCGTGTGCGTCTGGAAGTTGCAGGAAAAAGTGGACGACGAAAGAACGTCGCTGCGACTCGAAAGCGACGAACTGACGCTGCGCTCGCCGGGCGTCCTGAAAAAATTGAGCCTGGAATACGGCCCGCTGACGGGCGCGATTTACTGGACGCGGGTGGTGCAATACTTCGGAGCAAAACACCATGCGGGCGACCAGAATCTGGATCAACTCTGGCCGCTGCTGGACATTACGACCACTCTGGATCCGAATCTGCTGGTCGCCTACCGCTTCGGCGCCATGTTTTTGAGCGATTCGCCTCCACGTGGCGCAGGCGATCCGGATCACGCAATGCAACTTCTGCAACGCGGCATGAAAGCAAATCCCGAATATTGGAAGCTTTATCAGGATCTCGGAAACGTCTATTACTTCGACAAGCGGGATTATCTGAAGGCTTCGCAGGCGTTTGAAGCCGGCAGCAAGTTTCCGGGCACGCCGCCTTTTATGAAGGCGATGGCGGCAAAAATTGCGGCGGAGGGCGGGTCGCTGGAGACTTCCCACGCCTTGTGGCTGGATATCTACCAGACTTCGACGAATAAGGAGATGCGCAAAAACGCCGATGACCATTTGCGGCTAGTACAGGCCGAAATGGATATTCGAGAGATCGACAAGATCGCGGACGCTTATGAAAAAAGCACCAAGCATCGCGCAACGCGCATCAGCGAGTTGGTGCAGGCCGGGCTGCTGCCGGGTCAACCGAGCGACCCCGACGGATTTGCCTACGTGTTGAGCGAGCAGGGCAGGGCGGAGCTGAATCGAAAGAGCCCGCTGAGGGAAGAATGGTTGAAGGAAAAGAAGCAATGAAGTGAAGAAGTAACGATGTAAAGAAATGCGCCGCTTTACTCCGGGACGCAGAGCAGGGTCATGTGCGGGTCGGTCAGCAGCTTGTGGGGCTGAGCGGCGGAAGTGAATGTGAAGTTTGTTTCCTCACCCGTGGCGGCAACCGTGCCGAGGAAAATCGTGTGACCCAGGGTGGTGGTGGCGTAAAGGGGCACGGGCGCAATGAACGAACGTGGCACGCCGTCCTGCAACAGCTTGCCTCGAATTTGAAATCCGTTTTCGGTTTTGCGCGATGTGAACTGCACTTTGTAGTGAGGGATGCCCGTACCGCGGACGTACTCGTCGAAAAACCACTCCATCGAACGCCCGCCCTCCAGATCCATCCGTGGGGTCATGACAGCTTCGACTTCGCGCTGCAGGTCGGCGGTGGTCAACGCTTTTCGCGCGTATTTCGAAACCAGCGTGTGCAAAAGGCGGATAAAGCGCGCGTCGGGATCTTTTCCGTTGGCGCCGGGTTGCCGGAGCATTTCGTGCAGCATGTGCATGATCCAGGCGCCTTTTGCGTAGACGACCACGTTGTAGGCATCGGGCGAGCGCGAGGAGATCAAGCGCCTACCGGCGATGACGGGGCCGATGTCTGCGGGCGCACGATCTTCGCCTTCCCCTTTTGTGATCAGGCGTTTTCGATAATGAGTCAGCCAAGTGTTGAGCGGATGGTCCTGACTCTTTTGCGAATCGGCAAATTGCAACGCGAGATATTCGGCCATGGCTTCATCGATCCATTGATCCCGGTAGGAGGACCAGCCCACCACGTTGCCCCACCATTGGTGAGCCACCTCATGAAACGGGACCACGTCGCTGAAGAAGGCGCGGCCCGTTGGGCCGAGCCCGGCGCGGTACTGCGCCTCGTCGGGCAGGTAAGAAAATGTGGAGAGATACAGCAGCCCCGGCCACCCCTGGCCGAACGCGCCGGGAATCTGCGAGACGCCAAGATTCCGGAAAGGAAAGGGGCCGGAATAGAGTTCGTAAAAGTGGATCGAAGAATCAATTTCGCGAGCCAGCTGTTTCAGAAATGCTACGGGGCTGGGGGGGAGCGCAGGAATGTCGTCTCCCAACTTAGGTCTCATGATTGAGGAGTGCCGGCTGGAGTCTTCCGAAGGCGTCGGAGCGGTCAGGCGCGAGCGGAGGAATTCCTCGAGTTGCTTGTTCGCGTAAACGTCGATGGTGCGATTTTCGGAGGGCAGCGAAGTGCTGGCGTATTCGCCCAGGTTGAAACCCGCCTCGGGCACGGGGATTTCGGTTTTCCAGGTGGCTACCCGCCAGTCGCCTTCCTCGCGTTCCGCGGATTTTGTGCCCGTGGCTACCAGGCGCAGCCGCTTCGGCCAGTGGAAGGTCAAATCGTAGAACGCAAACTCGGACGCATCCCCGTAATGTGGATACCAGCTTTCCCTTGCGCCGACAAACAGAACACTGTTACCCGCGTCTTCGATGACGTTGCCGCTGTATCGGAAATACAGCTTGAACGTGCTTCCCGGTGCAGGTGGTTTGGGCAGGAACACGATTAAGGAATCCTGGCCGCGGGCATTGATTTCCTGCTGGGTCAGGCCTTCGTTTTGAAAGAAAGGGAGCGCGTCGCCGTTGTCGCCGGTGACGGCCGTAATTTTCAAGGCGCGCGAAAGCTGGACGCCCAGAAATTGCTGCGAACCGGCGGCGGCGCGAAATTCGACGGAGGCGCTTGCCTCGAGTGAATTATCGGTACGAATCGTGGTGTCAATGGTGTAACGGATGGCGTCGATGCCCATGGAGAAAGGAGTCGAGCCGGGCACTTGATAGGAACTCCACACATCGTAGTAGGTAGCTTTTCCGACGGTGCGAGGCTGCCCCAGGCTGAAATTGTCGTTCTGCATGTCGTCGAGGAGGATGTCCAGCGGCCCGGTGAGAACTCCGTCGAGCCCCGCATGGAAAAAGGGCGCGGCAGGATTCGAGTATTTGTCCACGAGGATACGCAGGGAGTGAGAGGGATTCAGGCGATCGAGGCTGGCCCACCAGAGAGAGGCGAATTGTGCATCCACGGCCGGCGTCAGGCCCGCTCGCTGCAGTTCGCGCAGAAGATCCTGGTCCGTACTGTCCGTGAAGCGCACGTAGGCGGAGAGAAACTGCTCGTCGAGAACGGGCGCGCCCAGGAAGCGCGCGACCTGCTGCTTTTCCACCGGGTCGCGAGGCAAAGCAACGATGTGCCCGACGCCGGAAAAGACGAAGCCGGTGATGCGGCCTTCGAAGGACTGGAAGAAGGCAATCTTCCCGTCCTGAAAGGCCAGGACGGTGTCGGCTTTCCGGAGTTCCACGCGATCTTTGGTGGAAACTGTGTAGACGTGTTGCGAATCAATGGCTAGAGCATTGAGGGCGGTGAGAAGCTCGCGCGGGGAAGAATCCGCTGCTTTGCAAATCGAAGGAAAAAGACACCCCAAAACCACCAGGAGGAGACGAAGCCGCATGAAAAGAGTGTAGACACATTCGGCATGGCGGGACAAGGCGGACGGTGCAGCTTTCCGCAGCGAGTTAAGATGAATAGATGCGCCGTGTACTGAATCCGTTTCCGAGAGTGCTTGCGATGTTGGCTTGTGTCCTGTTGCTTGCGGGTGCGGCGCGCGCGGACAAGATTGTCCTGAAGAACGGGCGCAAGATCATCGCCTATAACGTGGTGGAAGACGGCGACAAGATTCGCTACGAAACTTCCGCCGGACAACTGGCCCTGCCGAAATCGATTGTGGATCACATTGAAAAGGGAGGGCTGATGCCGTTGATGGGCTCGCCGGCGGCGGAAGCGGCGAACCTTGATCTGCAGCCTGCGGAAACGGCTGCAACCGCGGGAGAGTCTGAGATCGACAAGGCTGCGGTGCACGACGGCTCGGTGGACCGCAATTACATCAATCACCTGGAAAGTGGGGCCGCGGCGGGCGGCGCGAAGGCGATACAGGCGGCGCGGGCGCATCATGCCGCTGCCCGCTTCGAAATGGTGAGAGGTGATCTGGAGCGTGCGCTGGCCGACGCGCGTGCGGCAGTGAGTTACACTCCGGAAGACCCAGCGATGCTCATGGAGCTGGCCTACGTGTACCTTCGGCGGAGCGAGTTCAAGCAGTCGCTCGAGTATCTGGAGCGCGCGAAACGCTACGCGCGAGACAATCCCGACGTTTACAAACTGGAAGGCTGGACGTATTACGGGCTGAATCGCCCGGACCAGGCGGTTGTGGCGTGGAAAAAATCGCTGGCGTTGCGGGCGGATCCGGAAGTGCAGGCGGCGCTGGACAAGGCGGTCCGCGACAAAGCCGAAGAGGAAAATTACCGAGAGAACGAGAGCGCGCATTTCCAGTTGAAGTACAACGGCGCGGCGGAGCCCGGGTTGGCGCGCGAGGTGCTCCACACGCTGGAGGGGCATTACCAGCAGATCGAGTCGGAGCTGAATTTTTCGCCGCCGGATCCGATTGGCGTGGTTTTGTACACGCAGGAAGCTTTTGCGGATATCACGCGTGCGCCGGGCTGGGCGGGCGCGCTGAACGACGGGCGAATCCGCGTGCCGGTGCAGGGACTGACCGGCGTGGATCCGGAGTTGTCGCGGGTTTTGCGGCACGAATTGACGCACAGTTTTATCCAGCAGAAGACGCATGGGCGCGCGCCGACGTGGATTCAGGAGGGCGTAGCGCAGTGGATGGAAGGAAAACGCAGCGACGAAAGCGCCGCGGTGCTGGTGCAGGTGTATGACGCGGGGCAGGCCGCGCCGCTCGGGCAGCTGGAAGGTTCGTGGATGAGGATGCCGGGCCCGCTGGCGAGCTATGCATACGCGTGGGCGCTGGCGAATATCGAATACATCGTGCAGACGCAGGGGATGGGGGATGTGGAGCGGATTCTCGATCGGCTGGCCACGGGGACTGCGACGGAGCAGGCGCTGCGCGAAGTGTTGCACGACGATTACGCGGATTTGATGCAGGCGACGGCGGCGTATTTGAAGAAGAATTACGGACGGTGAAACCGGTTGTAGTTTCAAGATCCGGCAGCGTTCAGGGTTTGGACGAAGATTCGGTAGAGGTTTCAATCAAGTTGAGGTCGATGGTCTTGTGGTCGCCTTCTTCCAGGCGGATGGACACGCCTTTGCCTTCATAGGGCTTAAGGAAATCCGCGTCACGCCAGTCGTCCCATTCCACCGCATCCCAACTGAAGAGTTCGTAGTCGCCCGGCACTATTCCCTTCAAGAAGAAATGTCCGTTCTGGTCGGTCCTCGTGTCTTGATAGTCCGAGGACTCTTGCCGAAAGGGCGGCTCCGGGACGAGCACGACAAAAACCCCAGTAGCAGGTAAGGAGTCGCTGGTGAGCACCCGGCCATCCACTTGTGCCGCACGGCAACCCACCACTAATTCTAGTGAATTATCGGCGCTGAGATGGATGGCAAATTTGCCATCCACCATCGGCGTGGTTCCCGTGCGAGCAGATTTTATATAGCAGTTTGTGTCGGGGTTATGGATTAACGGGCGATAATCGCCCTCGTTTACGGCTCGAAAAAGAAAAGAACCATCAGACTTGACCTCCTGTCCACGGGTATTTGGTGATTCCCCATCAGTTGGCGACAGGAAAACCGTAAACGAAGAAAGGTCTGGTTTCTTACTCCCTTCCCAGATCACGCGGCCTCGTAAGGCAATTAGGGGCACAAAGGCCAAGGTGATACCCTCAGCGTCCGCGTCCGTTACTTCCAACTGGCGACTGGCCCAGGCCCACTCCTTTGTTTCTCGATCCATGTAACTAGCTCGAAGGCTATAAGAACCCGGCGGAACCCAATTGAGAGCGAAGGACCCATCTTTTGCAAGAGTATGAGTTTCGATTGAATTGTAGCCCAAGAGAGGTGAGCCGCGTTGGACGACGGAGATTCCAATGGTTCCGCGCATAGCGTTCTCAGCGGGTGGGTTGAGAATTTTCCCACTAACTGTGTTCATTGTGACCAATTCCATCCTGAAATCGATAGCCCTCAGCTCATCTCCGGGATTCAAAATGAGCGTTAACGCCTTCGATGGATCTGTGATGTTCGGGTAAAACATCACCGGGTAGCCTTTCTTTAGTAATCGGCGCCTCGGTTTTGCGTCGAACCCCTCGCGGAAAGACCAGGGATCGTAGCTGACAGCCATATAGTATCGGCCGGGAATAAGGTCATAGATCCGATACTCACCCAAATCATTGGTTGCGCCGGTGCCAGCCTCCCGAGTGTTTTGCTGTTTGCCATGGCCGATGGCACGAAGAACACGGACAAGTGCTCCCCGGACGGATTCTCCATTTTCATCGAAGACACGGCCGGTGACGACCGCGGTCCGTTGCAGTTTGAAAACCAGGTCGGTCATTTTCTGGCCGGGGGCGAGCGTCAGCAAGGCGCCCGGATCATCTGGCTTTCGTTGGCCGTAGCTCATTTCTACAAAGCCGGAATGAGAAGCACTCAGCATGTAAGAACCGCAGAAAAGCTTGTCCAAAAGAAAGTGACCCTGCGAGTCGGTGAGATCGAAAATGGAATCTTTCCAGTTTTCATGCGTGACAAGCATGACTTTTGCCTTGGTCAGTGGCTCACCCGTGTCCTGGCGAAGGACCGTTCCGGAAACGCTGCAAGTTTCGTTATAGGTAGGGGCGGCATCGGCTGAAGGAGGGTTGCTCTGTGCAGCGAGGCCCGCCGAGAGAACCAGCCAAAGGAAGGTGGGGAGCGCGGATTTCATGGCTTTCCCATTTCAGATGTATCCGGGCCGCGATTGTACATGAATGACACTGCGGAGTGCAGACTAGGAGGTGACTAGAAGCGCGGCGAGGAGGGAGGCGCGCTGGGGCATGGTGTTGATGACGACGTGTTCGTGGGTGGCGTGGGCGCCGTCGCCGACTGCGCCGAGGCCGTCGAGGGTGGGGATGCCGAGGGCGGCGGTGAAGTTGCCGTCGGAGCCGCCGCCGGCCGCGGCTTCGCCGAGGGGGAAGCCGAGTTCGAGAGCGAGGGCTTTGGCGCGGGCGAAAAGGGCGACGCTGTGCTTGCGTTCAAGGGGCGGTCGATCGAAGCCGCCGCGAAGTTCGAGTTTTGCGCCGCGATGGACGGGCTTCAAGGAGTGGAGACGCTTTTCGAGAGCGCGCATATCCGCATGACGCCAGGCGCGGAGATCGAGCGTGGCTTGGGCGCGGTTGGCGATGACGTTGACACGGGAGCCGCCGGAGACGATGTCGGCGTTGATGGTGACGCCTCGGCGCAAGTCGTTCCATTTTTCGAGGCGGCCGATTTGCGCTGCGAGCTCGTGGACCGCGTTGACTCCGTTTTCGGGAGCGAGGCCGGCGTGAGAAGCGCGACCGTGGACGATGAGTTCCGCTTCGCCGACGCCCTTGCGTGAGGTTTTCAGCAACCCGCGTGGCCCCAGCGACGGCTCAAGCACGAAGACCGCATCGCTGCGCGCGGCTTCTTCCTCAATTAATTTGCGGGAAGATTCGCTGCCGATCTCTTCGTCTGAGGTCCAGAGAAAGACCAGGCGCTTCTGCACGGGCACCTGCAATTCGCGAATGGCTTCGAGTGCGAAGAGCGCCTGGACGATGCCGGCTTTCATGTCGAACGTGCCGGGGCCGTACGCTTTACCGGCTGAAATGCGAAAAGGCATCTTGGCTAGCGTGCCGGTGGGATAGACCGTGTCGTAGTGGCCGAGCACGAGGAGTTGCGATTTGGCCCGCCCCTCCGGAGGTTTCCAGAGCACGCGAAGATGATCGCCACGATGCTTCTGCCGGAGGATTTGCGCAATCGTGCCGTGGCGCAGCCATTTTTCCGCGAGGAACTCGCAGCACCGGTCCATTGGCTTTTTTTCCAGGCTGGAAGATTCGAGCAGGGTCAGTTCGCGCAGTGCTTCCACCATCTGCGGCAGCCGTTTCCGTAAATAAGGTAGGAAGGGAAGTCGGGCCATTGAAAAAGCATGGTAGCACGCCCGGCGAGGGCGGGTGAGATAAGCGCTGCCGGCAGCGGCCCATGGCCGGCAAAATGTTAAGCTGTCCGGAGAGGCGAAAACCCTTATAATAAGAGGTTTGCGAACGAACGGAGGGAGCCTATTCTTCGGCTATGAGCGACACACAAGTGGGGACGCAACTCGACATCAACGAGATCCAGAAATTCCTGCCGCACCGGTATCCGTTTCTGCTGATTGATAAAGTTGTCGAGATGGAGCGCTTCAAGCGCATCGTGGCGATCAAGAGCGTCACGATCAATGAGGGATTTTTTCAGGGGCATTTTCCGGGCAAGCCGGTGATGCCGGGCGTGCTGATTCTGGAATCCATGGCTCAGGCTGGGGGATTGCTGCTGCTGCAGGAAATTCCGGACCGCGAGAAAAAACTTTTGTATCTGGCTTCGATGAGCGACGTGAAGTTCCGGCGTCCGGTGGTGCCCGGCGATCAGTTGCGCATTGAAGTGAACATCGTCACGTGGAAGGGCGATCTCTGCAAGATCGAAGCGAAGGCGTTCGTCGAGGGAAGTCTGGCGACGGAAGCGAAGATGCTCTGCGTGATGGCCGACCGGGAAGAGCCCGCAAGCGCGTAAATGGGCATTGGAACAAACATTCATCCTGGGGCGATCGTTTCACAGGAAGCGAAACTGGGCACGGGCGTGCAGATTGGCGCCTATGCCGTGGTCAGCGCTGGCGTCGAGTTGGGCGATGGATGCGTGCTGCACGAGCACGCGGTGGTGCGGGGTCCTTCGAAATTCGGGGCTAACAATGTATTTCACCCCTTTTGCGTGATTGGCGGCGATCCGCAGGACTACTCTTTTCGCAGTGAACGAGTCGAACTGCACGTGGGCAGTGGAAATATTTTTCGCGAGCATGTGACCATCAGCCGTGGAACCACGAAGGGCGGCGAGGTCACGCGGATCGGCAGCGATAATTTTTTTCTCGCGTCCTCGCACGTGGGGCACGACTGCCAGATTGGCAACAATACGCTGTTTGTGAACGGCGCGACGCTTGCCGGACACGTAACCGTCCAGGATTTCGTCACGCTGGGGGCGTTTTCGCCGGTGCACCAGTTTTGCCGGCTGGGGCGCTACGCGTACATCGGCGCGGCGACGGTGATTACCCAGGACGTGCCGCCGTTTTCGCTGATCGTTACGGAGCGGGAGACGCGGTGCTTTGGCCCGAACACCATCGGCCTGGAGCGCAAGGGATTTTCCCTCGAGCGAATCAAGGCGCTGCAGAAAGCGTTTCGGGTGCTGACGCGTTCGAAGAAAAACACTTCGCAGGCGATGGAAGAGATTCGAAAGAGCATGGGGGATTCCGCTGACGTGAAGGAATTGGTGGAATTCGTGGAAAAAGCCGAACGCGGCATCGTGAAGTGACACTGACCGGAATCTCATGCCAGAGACAACGCAAAGTAATGCCGGGCAAAGCACCACCGGCTGGGGCCTGATCGCGGGGAACGGCCGATTTCCCTTCCTGGTTCTTGAGGGCGCGCGCAGCCAGGGCATCGAAATGGCGGTGATCGCGCTGAAAGAAGAGGCTTCGCCGGAGCTGGAAAAAATCACGAAGCGGCTGCACTGGGTGAGCCTCGGCGAGCTGAGCAAGGCGATCGAGTTGATGCAAGGCGAGGGCGTGAAGCGCGCGGTGATGGCCGGGCAGGTGAAGCACAACAAGATTTTCAGTTCGATTCGCCCGGACTGGAAGCTGGCCAAGCTGCTGTTTGCTTTGCCGCGAAAAAACACGGATTCGCTGATTGGCGCGGTGGCAAAAGTTCTTGAAGAAGAAGGCATTCAATTGGTGGATTCGACGATGTTTTTGAAGCCGCTGCTGCCGGAGGCGGGCGTGTTGACGCGGCGCGCTCCCAGCCAGCAAGAAGCCGCCGACATGGAATACGGTCTGGGCATCGCGCGGCACATCGCGGCGAAAGATATCGGGCAAACGGTGGTTGTGGCCGACAGCGCTTGCGTGGCCGTGGAAGCGATGGAGGGCACCGACGAAACGATTGCGCGCGCGGCACGCTTTGCCAACGGACGGCCGCTGGTGGTCGTAAAAGTCAGTAAACCCAGGCAGGACATGCGCTTCGATGTACCCGTGGTCGGTTTGCCCACCGTCGAATCCATGAAGCTGGCCGGGGCGACGGCGCTGGCCATAGACGCAAACCGCACACTCCTCTTTGACAGGGAAAAACTGATTGCCATGGCCAACGAAGCCGGAATCTCCATCCAGGCCTTTCCGTTCACGCAGGCCGTGGAACCCACCGGCGATTCGCGGGGAATGAACAAGGAATGAGCGAACGGCGCGCGGCGGGGGAACATGGGAAGATTCGTGTGGGCGTAGTGGGCACCGGCGAATTCGGGCGCAATCACGCGCGCGTGTATCGCGAAATGGATAGCGTCGAACTTGTTGGCGTGGTGGATCAGAACCCGGCGCGCGGCGAATCGATCGCGCAAGAGTTTGGAACTCGGGCGTTCAAAGGTATTGAGGAGTTGCACGGCGCAGTGGATGCGGTCAGCGTGGCTGTGCCAACGGTGGCGCATGCCGATGTTGGTTGCCGCCTGATGGCGATGGGCATTGATGTTTTGGTGGAGAAGCCGATGGCGGCTTCGCTTGCGGAAGCGGATGCCCTGATTGAAACGGCGCGGCGCCACCAACGCATCCTACAGGTCGGGCATGTGGAGCGGTTCAACCCGGCGGTGATTGCTGTTGAACAGATCCTGAACCGGCCGCTATTTTTTGAAGTCCACCGGCTGGGTGTTTTCACCCCGCGCAGCCTGGACGTGGAAGTGATTTACGACCTGATGATTCACGACCTGGACATACTGCTGGCGCTGGTGAAGGAGCCGGTGACGGAAGTGAAGGCTGTTGGCATTCCGGTGTTGACGGACAAGGTGGACATCGCTCACGCTCGCCTCGAATTTGCGGGCGGAGCGGTGGCCAATGTCACCGCCAGCCGGGTTTCCACCGAACGCGTGCGCAAGATGAGATTTTTTCAGCACCACGAATATATTTCGCTCGACTACTCGCGGCGCGATGCGCTGCGTGTCGGCGTGAAAAAGGCCGGGCCGGAGCCCGAGTTTGGATTCGAGAAGCTGGCGGCCCCGGCTGTTGAACCCCTGCGCGCGGAGCTCGAAGCCTTTGCCGCGGCGGTTCGCACCCGGGTCGCTCCGAAGACGGATGGGGTAGCCGGGCGGGCGGCGCTGGAACTGGCAAGCCGGGTCATGCAAAGCATCCGAGAGCATGATGAGCGCGTCAAACCAGATACAAAAGGGCCAGTAGCCAAAGGGCCAGCAACCAAGAGCTACCCGGATAAAGCGAGCCAATGATTCCCAGGACCCTAGTCCCCGTCGGTGCGCGTTTGCCCGCCGAAGATGTTGCGACGACGCGCCGCCGGCCGACGACGCTGGATGAACGCACGCTGGTCCCTTCGGGGATGCCGCTGGTTCAGCTCGACGGTCGCACGACGATTCCTTCCAATTTGCCGCTCGATTCGATTGCCACGCGCGTGGTGGTGCCGCGCGATGTGAACGTGGAAGCGGTGCAGCGGGAAGAAGTATCCCATCTGCCGCCGCAGCCGACGGAGATGGACGAACGGATCAGCATTCCGGTCGGTGCGGCGGCACCGGAGGAGTTTTCTCCGCTGCCGCCAATTTCGGAAGACCTGGTGGAGCCGGACATCTTCCAGTCCGGCGAAGCGGCCTTTCTGCCTCCCGAATGGCGCGGAAAGCCGACGACGGAAGATCGCGTCACGACGATTGCGTCGGTGGTCTTTCACATTCTGCTGGTGCTGATGCTGATTTTTTCGCCGAAACTTTTCGGGCCGCACGTCCGCACGAACGAGGAGGAAGAGATCGGGCGCAGGCAGATGACTGTCCTGCTGCCTCCGGGAGCGCTGGAATCGCTGAAGCCGTCGCCCGCCCCTGCACCGCATGCGGCTGTGCGAGTTGATCCGCGGGTGATCAACAAGATCGCGCCGCCGGCACCGACTCCGCCCCCACCCCAGCCTGCTCCCGAGCCGCCGAAGCGGGAATTGCCGAGTGCGCCCACGCCGCAACCGAATGTGGCCGCCGTGCAACCGCCGCCGACTCCGTCGCCTTCGCGGGGTGATCTGCCGAAGCCGCCGGTAAAACTGGAAAACCCGGATATGCCGGTGCCGGAAAAAGGACTGATCCTGCCGAAGACCGGTGGTTCGGCGGGCGATTTGATCCGCGATGCCGCGCGCGGTACGAAGCCGAATGCGCCGATCGCCATGGGCGGCGGTGGTGGGCCGATACATTCCGGCGGTGGCGGAGGCCACTCCGGGAAAGGCCAGGCCGGCGCCGGGATCGAAATGCTTACGGATCCGCAGGGCGTCGATTTCAACGATTACCTGCGGCGGATTTACTACATTGTCCGCGGAAACTGGTACGCGGTGATGCCGCCGTCGGTCGACCTCGGCGACCAGGGCGTGGTCTCGCTGCACGTCAAGATCATGCGAGACGGAAGCGTGCCGGACCCCGAACCCGTGATGCTATACGGATCGGGCAAGGAGCCGCTGGACCGCGCGGCGGTTTCCTCGATCCGCGCTTCTAATCCCTTTCCCCCATTGCCGCCGCAGTTCAAGGGACCGTACATCGAAGTGCGGTACACGTATTATTACAACTTGCGGCCACCGAACCAGTAGCGGTGGCACACTCTTGCCTGTGCTGAAATTGGTCCAATTGGCTCGCATGCACAGGCAAGAGTGCCTGTGCCACACTAGTTCCAGATGAAGCTATCACGGCATCAGGTGATCGGCAGTGTGCTGCTGACGCTGATTGTGCTGGCGGTGCTGATCGTCCGCGCATGGCCGCTGCTGTTCCCCAAATGAACGCATACGCCGAGTCTCCGCTCGTTGCCATCGTTGGACCAACCGCTTCGGGAAAATCGGCGCTGGCGGTTTGGCTTGCGCGGCAGCTTGGCGGAGAAGTGGTCGCTTGCGATTCCACACAGCTTTATCGCGGGTTTGATGTGGGCACGGCGAAGCCTACTGCAGAAGAGCGGCAGGGCGTGCCGCATCATCTGATTGATGTGCTGGATCCGCCGGAGGAGTCCACGGCGGGAGGTTATCGCGAGCGGGCCATCGCGGTGCTCGAGGATCTTCGCGCGCGGAAGCGGCTGCCGATTTTCACCGTGGGCACGGGGCTTTACCTGCGGGCGCTGCTCGAAGGGCTTGCCGATGTGCCGCTGCGGTCGGAAGAGTTGCGCGAGCGGCTGTGGGCCAGCGTGGCGGCGCACCCACCAGGGCATTTGCATCGCATCCTGAAGCGGATGGATCCGCCTTCCGCGGAAAAGATTGCGCCGGGCGACGAGCAGAAACTGATTCGCGCCGTCGAAGTCTGCCTGCTGGCGAAGAAGCCGCTCTCCGAAGTCCATCGCGCCGGAAGAAATCCGCTGCGCGGCTGGCGGCCTGTGAAAATTGGGCTGTCGCCGGAGCGCGATGAGCTATATCAACGCATTCACGCGAGGACGGATGCAATGCTTGCCGCCGGATGGATGGAAGAGGTTCGCGGCCTCGTCGCCAGCGGCTTGCCAACGAATGCGAAGCCTTTCGATTTCATCGGCTACCGCGAACTGCGAGAAGTGCTCAACGGTGAAACGAAACTCGAAGATGCTAAAGCCGCGATTCAACAAGCCACGCGCCGCTACGCCAAGCGGCAATTGACATGGTTCCGCCGCGACACGCAGATCCATTGGCTCTCCGGCTTCGGCCAAGACTCCCCGATCCAGCAGCAAGCCCTCGCCTTGGCGAGCGGCCAATTGTAGACAACTAATTTCCAGGGAACTACAGCGTGTGTGCATGCTTGCAAGTCGCATCTGTTGCCTTTCGCGGGTAGTCTAGAAGCTAGCTCCGGAGGCGACGATTTCTTTGCGAGGGCATTTTCGGGTTTTGTTTTTGTATGACGTTGCCGAGGCTATCCGTCTGGATGCACTCCGGTCCGTGCTCGAACTGGGCCTCGAACCTGGGGGCGTGGAACCACCGCCAAATCCCGTTCCCCCGATCCCGCAATATTTGCGATTTGAAAGGCCGCCCGTCGTCGAGCCTGCCGAGCCGATGCTCCTAGGGACCGGCGAGCTCGTCGGGGTAAGCACGAAATACTACGATTATGGAGTGGTCAGCATTGAACTGGAATTGCCCTTTGAGTGCAGCGACTGGGATTCTCTCGTTTTGGAGTCCAGTCGTTGGATCGGCGCCGCGGAACTTGAAAATCGGGCCAACGACTTGCTTCGGATTGCCTTCGACCGGGCAAGCCGGGCTCTGATCAAGCCTTACAAGACTTGGCTCAAAGAGGATTACTTCATTGTGCATCTCCTGGAAATAGTCGAGGAAGACGGCAAGACATTGGCCGCCGGGGAGCTTCTTGCGTCGCACGCCCGGGAGATTGCCCAACTCGTTCGAGGCGAGTCCGTTCCCCTGTCCGAAGCAGAACGCCAGGAAGTATTGCAATCAAGCATTTCGTATTCCCGAACAGATCTTCTGGTAGTTGGATGGACTGGCGCTCTGGTCTACGGCAGCACGGAGGGAGCAGCGATTACAATTCAGATGCTCGAATACGCCAACACGCAGCTACTGGAATTTCGTCATTACGACAGCTTGCTGACGCAACTCCTCGATGATGTCTACCGCTCGTTGGAGAGACGGGGTGGCGTATGGGCCGCATGGCGGCTCTCCCGCGAGGCTGCGCGTCTCAATACGATTCGGCTGGATGTGATGGAATTGACCGAGAAAGTCGACAATGCCATTAAATTCTTAAGCGATATGTTTTATGCGCGCTTGTATGGTTTGGCCGCCGCCAAAGTGGGAGTGCCAGACTATAGACGACTGGTGGACCAAAAGCTGCGTACAGCCGGCGAGCTATACAGGTTCATGGTGGACCAGTTTAACCAGACCCGTAGCTTCGTCCTTGAGTTGGCGGTCGTGATCATTCTAATTGTCGACCTTTTCTTCCTGTTCCGCGGCAAGTAGGTGATCGGGCTAAAACCTGAGGGCGAGGGGGCCTATGGGCAGTTGGACACACCTGCCCGTTTCTTGTACTTCTTGCCAGTTTTCAGCGTATATACCTGAGCCTAAATTGCTGAGTACCAGCCTAAGGTGGAAATATGAACGATTTCAGCCCCTTGCCTATTAAGGATTGGTACGCGCTGGGAAGCCTCATCGCTGAGATAGGGTTCCTGCTTGCAGCGGTGTGGTTCGCGCGTAATTTTCTGAGAACCATGAGGGCGTTTCAGGAGCAGCTTGGCGCGCTGCTGAAGCTCTCGATCACGTCCGCGCCCGGTGAACGGCAACCCACGAATACAACTGCCCGGAACGTCCTGACGGAAGGGAGCCCGTACTGGCTGCCGCCCTCGCTTTCGGCCTCGGTTGACCCGCCGGCTAACCCACCGGAGGTTGTCGAACGTGGCCCGAACCTATTCGCTGCAGGCTGGCAACGGCTGGTGCACTGGCTGCGTGAGCCGATGGGCGGCTCGCGCGTGTCTTATCGGCGCCGTGTGATGAATTGGCTGCAGGCCCCTGTGGGTCACTGAGGCGCGCCTCACTTCCTTCGCCTGCCTGCAGCAGGCAGGTCGGGGCAAGCGGAAGGCGGCCACGACATAGGGTGTAACGGCGTGCGGGCCTGGCCACCTGAAGGTGGCCGCTACATGGGGAGTCGGGTCAGCGCAAAGGCGGGTGTTGTATGGACGAGATGAAACCGAAGGAAAACGCGTATTCGGGCGAGCGGGCACCGGTAGCACCGGTGACGGCTCCGGCGGAAGTGAGCGCGCACACTTCGCCTGCGGGACACTCAGAGTCATCGGCTCAGGTGGCGCAATCGTCGGGAGTGGCGGGACTGCTGGAACTCGCAAGGACCAACCTGCCCGCATCGCTGGCGGAGATCTTTGCTTTCCTTAAGAGGACGAAGCGGGTGTGGTTGATGGCGGCGGGTATCGTGATCGGAGTGGCCGCGCTGGCTAATCTGTCGGCGCGCGCGGCGGAGTGGGCCAAGAACGCGCGGGAGCGGCGGCAGTTGCACGCGGTGGCTACGTTAACGCCGGAACATTTGTACGCGCGTTGTGGGGCTGCGCTTGTGGACGAGACCAAGGTCATCTATCCGGTCTTGATGCGGACCATAAGCTACCACCCCCGGGGCGGCGAAAAGCTAGTGATTTCTTTCAGCCGGACGGCGGAAGAAAAGAGCGACTGGGTGTTCCTCTCCATGCAGAACGAGGATGGCGCCGCGAGCTACGACACGCCGGAAGCAAAAATCGCCGCGCTGCCCTGCCTGGACTCAAAGAAGTAAACATTCCCGACCGGGAGTCAACAATCTATCTGGCTTGAGCTACCGTGCTGGCCTCGCTTAGCACTTGGGCGAAGACGTTTTGATCCACGTTGCCACCGGTGGCGATCAGGGCTACAAGTTTGCCTTTTAGTGCGGCGGACTCTTTCGTAGCCGCAGCCAATCCGGCCGCGCCAGCTCCTTCCACAACATTGTGAGTGTCTGAAAACATGACGCGCATGGCGGCTGCGACTTCCGCGTCGGTCACACGGACGATGTGGTCGACATTTTCTAGCATTACTCCGAGGGCTTCCCTGTTTCCGATGCGGCAGGCCAGGCCGTCGGCCAGCTTCGTCGTAGCCGGCGCTTCGACGATTTTTTTCTGCTCATACGACAACGCATAGGTTGGCGCCTGATCGGAGACCACGCCTACCAGTTGCGTTTTCAGACCCAAGGCATTTCGTACGGCTGCGGCGGAGCAGATTCCTGATCCCATGCCGATGGGCACGTAGGCGACATCAATCGCCGGCACGGCGGTGAAGAGTTCCAGCCAGTACGTTGCTATGCCCAGCACGATATCCCGGTGATAGGGCGGCACCAGGTGATAGCCCAGGTCGGCCGAGAGTTTCATCGCGTGCTCCAGCGAGGATTGAAAATCTTCTCCATGCTCGATGAGCTTGGCGCCTTGCGCACGCATCGCCGCGTTTTTCGCGACGCTGTTTCCATGAGGCACCACGATCACGCATTCCAGTTTCTTTCGCTGCGCGGCAAGCGCCACGGACTGGCCGTGATTCCCACGGGTCGCCGCGATCAGTCCGCGCGTGCCAGGCTCGCGCTTGAGGAGTTCCTCGGCATAAACGATGGCGGTGCGCGCTTTGAACGCCCCGATCGGCGTGTGGTTTTCGTGCTTCACCCAGACTTCGGTGCCGAGCCGCTCCGAGAGCAGCGGCCAGCGATACTGCGGCGTCGGCAGCATCAGGCGGTAGACCAATTCCGCCGCCGCCCGCACCTCGTCAATCGTTGGCAAATTCACCGTGGCTTGTCCGATGCTCATCGCAGCACCTCTCGTTCCGCAACGCTCTCGTTGCAGCAAGCTAGATTGTGCGGGCAACAAAGTCGACTGTTAGCTCCACATTGGCCTGCTATGGAAATGAGAGTTTTCACTTTGTCGGAACAAGACGCAATAGGAGTAGTTCAGAGGCAGGTGGGCATCTAGTCCTTGATGATTCGCAAGTCGTCCTTAAATACTCCCAATTCGCTGTGGAACCGATGCTTTGAGTCATCAACCTCCAGCCGATTCTTGAGGATCAGTTTTGCTTCCTCGGCGGCCGCGCGCAATTCCGGATGCTTGTGTATTTCGCTCAAAGCCAGGACGGCATTCGCAAGACGCTGCAGACAGTTTTCTAATTCGGTAATCCGCTTCACTACTTCGGGCGCCGACGTCTGCGCTTTGACGTAGGCATCGAGGGCAACTTCGCCCTCAATCTTCTCGACATATTGGGAGATGGTGGTTTCCCCGTCGTTCTTGGGATGGACGACCTGCGGAATGACGCCTGCCAGTGGATTCTGATTCGGCATGGCACAAATTATAAATCGGAATTCCGCTAAACGAAACGAGAAGACTGTTGAGAATGCGGGGTGGTCATAAGGCCTTTGCACCGGGACTGGGGAATGGACGTATAATTGAGGCGATAACGCGGGTCCTCTCCGCTCGGCGGGCCTTCAGCGCGAATGTGATGACGCAAGACCACTCATGAAAACACAGCACAAGATTTCTTCGGCGGAACGTGTGTTGCTCGTAGGCGTTGGCTGGAAGCGCGCGCCGCGTTTTCCCGGAATGCCCGCGGGAGAGCAGGGCAGGGAATCGCTTGCGGAACTTGTGGAGCTTGCCGAGAGCGCGGGCGGCGAAGTGGCGAGCACGCTATTTCAGGTGCGGGACTCGGCGGATCCGGCGACGCTGGTGGGGCGCGGCAAATTGGAAGAGATTCGCGCCGAGGCCAATGCATGCCAGGCGCCGCTGATTATTTTTGATAGCGATCTCTCCCCGGTGCAGCAGCGCAATATTGAAGAGATCACCGAGCGGCGGGTGATCGACCGCACGCAGTTGATTCTGGATATTTTTGCGAAGCATGCGCGCAGCCGCGAGGGCCAGTTGCAGGTGGAGTTGGCGCAGCTCAATTATCTGCTGCCGCGGCTGACCGGGCGCGGCGCGCAGATGTCTCGCCAGGGCGGCAAAGGCGCGGGCGGCGCAGGCGGAGCGGGGGGCGGAGGCGGGCGCATCGGCGTGCGCGGCCCTGGTGAAAAGAAACTGGAAACGGACCGGCGGCGCATTCGCGACAGGGTGCACAAGATCGAAGTGAGCATTGATGAGGTGCGCAAGCAGAGGGCGCTGCGGCGGGAAGCGCGCAACGCCGTGCCGCTCGGGACGGTCGCCCTCGTCGGCTACACGAACGCTGGAAAGTCCACGTTGTTTAATGCGCTCAGCCAGGCCGAGGTGCTGGTGTCCTCGCGCATGTTCGCAACGCTTGATCCGACGATCCGTGCGATTCGGTTGCCGTCGAACCGGCGCGTTCTGGTGTCCGACACGGTGGGATTCATCCGCCAATTGCCGAAGGGGCTGATCAAGGCGTTCCGCGCAACGCTGGAGGAAGTGCAGGAAGCGGCGCTGCTGCTGCAGGTGAGCGACATTTCAAATCCACGCCACGACGAGCTGGAAGAGGAAGTGGAAAAAATTCTGGATGACCTGGGAGTGAAGGAAACGCCTCGACTTCGCGTCTACAACAAGTTGGACCAGTTGGATGCGGAACGCCGGCACAGTCTGGAAGCGGCTTGCCGGCGCAATGGCGGCGGCGACGAACCGCCGGTGCTGGTCTCCGGGCTTACCGGAGAAGGCCTCGACGAGTTGCTGCGGCGGATTGACGCGGCGTTGCCTCTGGATCCGATCGTGAAGCTATCGCTGCACATGCCGCTGAGCGAGGGCCGCTCGCTGGCGCTGATCCATGCGCTGGGCCGGGTGCTGCATTCAGAGGTAAGCGATTCGCATATGGACATGGAGGCGGAGGTACCGCAAAGCATTGCCACCCGCCTGAAATTAAGCAACTTCGCGGCGAGGGGAACTTCCGTAACGGGACCTGCGTATCATGATGCAAGAGAGGTCAACTGATCATGGCTGCGTTCTTCCTGTGGTGCTTGCTGCTGGTATTTTGCTGGCCGATTGCATTGCTTGCGCTAATTGCCTACCCATTTGTGTGGCTGATACTGCTGCCGTTCCGGATCGTGGGCATCGCGATGCACGGAGTTCTGGCATTTCTGAGGGCACTGTTCCTGTTGCCGGTCCGGATTTTGCGCAGCCCGCACACCATCTGAACTAGGCAACGGGCAGGGAATAGTCACTTTCGAGTAATTCTTCAATTTTCCGCAAATGTTAAAGGAATATGACACTTTTTCGCGCCGGATGCCCCGTGACAGGGCATGCTCTAGCTTGTGGAAAAGATTGTGGAAACTCGCGTAGCCTCCTCTTGCGGCCCTGGTAAGGATTTCCCCATAGGCTCGAATCCCGACGAGGGCACAGCCCATAAGTTATTACAATTAACCTACTTATATTGACATCGGACGGGGTAGTCTCTCATGGAACGTCGCCACACGAGCGATCTCCGAAAAACGCTTTTGCACAGGTTTGCAGCAGCGGTGTTACGAAAGAGTATCTGTGCAGAAAGAAACAGGCGGGCACTGTTAGTTATCCCTAAGTACCGCCCGGCCTCGGAAACCCGCGAATTTGCAGTACGTTGACGCGGCCTGAGGCGGAGTCTATAGTGGCCGATGTGGTTCCGAAAGGCATGGAAAGCGGCCTTCCGGCGCGCCCGACTATGAACCTGCCGAATTTCCTTACCGTCCTGCGGATCTTCTTTGTTCCAGTGCTGATTGTGGTGCTGTTGACGAGAAGCCCCAACGTCGTGCTGTGGGGCTTTCCGATGCACTTTGAGGTTTGGGGCGTGCTGATCCTGCTGACGGCGGCAGCTACGGACTGGGCCGACGGATATTTTGCGCGGCGAAACCGGCAGGTCACCACTTTGGGGATTTTGCTGGATCCCATCGCCGACAAGTTGCTGATTTCGGCAGCGTTTATTTCCCTGGTGGGCATGCATGATTCGGCCGGCCATTCCCTGGTGGCGCCATGGATGGTGGTGATTATCATCGGGCGGGAGTTCACGATTTTAGGTTTGCGAAACATTGCGTCGGCGGAAGGGTTCACCATCGCGGCGTCTGCACTGGGAAAAACGAAAATGGTGCTGCAGGTGTGCGCCGTGGCGGTGCTGATTGTTGGAGCGCGCCACCCGTCGATCCGGCCGGTGTCCACGGTATTGCTGTGGCTGGTGGTGATCAGCGCGCTGGTTTCCGCGGCGCAATACTTCCACCGCTTCTGGAACCAGCTGGACGACCGCATCAAGCAGCGCCGAAAGCTGAGCATGCTGGAATCGCAGAAGAAGCAGCAGGATGCTATCCCTCTCTGAAGAAGATCGAAAAGCGATCCTGGAGCTTGCACGCCAGGGCGTTGTACACGCGGTGTGCCACGAGCGGCCGCTTCCTGCGTTTCCAACTACAGGAATTTTCGGGCAGCGCGGCAGACTATTCGTGACCCTGCACGTTGCCAAGAAACTGCGCGGGTGTATCGGAGTGATCGAAGGCTACGCGAATCTGGGGGAAACCCTGGCCAGGTGCGCCGCCGACGCCGCGCTGCACGACCCGCGTTTTTCCCGGATGCGCGCGGAAGAACTGGACGCGCTGGAAATTGAAGTATCGCTGCTTACGCCGCTCCAGCCCATCCGCGCCGAGGAAGTGGAAAAAGGGATTCACGGGCTGCTGGTGGAGCGGGGAACGCGGCGGGGATTGCTGCTTCCCCAGGTGGCCGTGGAGCACCGGTTGAGCCGCGAGCAATTTCTGACGGAGACCTGCATGAAAGCGGGGCTGCCCCGCGATGCCTGGAAGGATCCGGAAACGAATCTATATGGATTTCAATGCGAAATCATAGCTGAGGCCCGAGACCCTCTCGAGGAAAAACAAAGCCCGCGCCAGTAGGGAAGCGCAAGCTTCGCAGGGAAATGGAAAAGATATTATTCGATCTCGACGTAATCGCCGGCAAACATCTCAAATTTGCTGTAGGTAATGAAAACGGCGCAGGCATTGTGGGTGACATTCATGACGATGCCTTCGCCAATGACGTCGCGCGGCAGGTCATTCCACTTGTATTTCACGGGCGTGCTGCCGAATCCGTACATGCTGTATTGAAAGTCCGGAAAATTCACTGACGTGGCAGAGGTGGAACCCTGGTAGCGGAATACCCGGAGGTAATCCCCGACCTTTACGCCCTGGTTGGTGCCCAGATTAACGTAGACGGTGGAGTTCTTTCCGTAAGCTTCTGTGAATGTCAGGCCAGCAACCAGCATGCCGACGGACTTGCCGCTGACGGGGGCGAACTTATCAAATTTTTCGGCTGGCTTGTAAGGAGGCGAGGGACGTTCGGCCATCGGCAGAGCGATGTCGCCGCGCTGCATGTAGTCGCAGGAAAACTTGACGATACCAATCGAGACGTTTGGATGAACCGTGGTGATCTGCACCTGACCGGCATCAACGTACTGCCTGCCCATGGCCCTCAACAGTTTTTCCTGCCACTTGAACCACGGCACCTCGTTGGGATCCTTGTCCGGGCGCACGATGGAGAAGCGATCGCCGACGCGAACACCCTGCACCGAACCCCGGTTGATGTACACGTAGTCGCCACTGATAAAAACGATCTTGTCGGCCGATTCTTCGCCGGACATCAGCCGCACTTCGGAGGGGATCTTTTCATCGGTGATGAAACCCGAGCAATAGGTAGCCGTGTAATCCGGCGAAGTGGCTTCGTGGAGGGGACGGCTCGCGTTGACCACTTGCACCTGAGCCGTGTTCTGGGCCGAAGCGCCAAGGGCCAGCATCAAGGTGGCGAATGACATTGCAGTCGCAATTACGCGCATGTTCAGCACTCCTTCATTTCACGCCGGTTAAGGGCCGTGCGGGGACTTGCACCTTTGAAACTAACAAGGGCACCGGGTGGCGTCAACAGAATGGGTGGCGACACTTTCCATATTTGCAAAGGTGGCTTAGATACCGTATTTTCAATGGATTGGAGGTGGTTTTTCGTGGCTGGAGCGTTTGGGAAGGGGATCGCGCGGCTTTGCGGTGTGCTGGCCGCACCGACTGCACGTGAATTGCGACGCTTGCTGGCGCTGGCTCTGCGCGAAACGCCCACCGCCGAAATCCGCTTGGATTGGATGAAGAACGACAGCGAGCGCCGCGCTTTTCTGAAATGGCTGAAGGCGCATCGCCCGCGACAGGCGCAGTTAATTGCCACCTGCCGGCGGCGGGTGGGCGGCGGGGAATTTGCCGGCGACGCGGGTGAAGAACTTTACTGGCTGATGCAGGCGAAAGAAGCGGGCTGCGCGTGGTGCGACCTGGAGGTGGAAACGCTGCGCGAGTTGCCGGGGAAGAGCGCGCACGGGTATGCGGTGCCGGGAAAAGTTTTGCTTTCCATGCACGATTTTCGCCGGACGCCGGCGTTTCCCAGGAGATTGACGGTGCCGGCCACGGGCGGAGCAAGGGCGATTAAGGTGGCAGCGATGGCGCGGAGCGTGGAGGACAGTGCGCGCATTTTGCGACTGGCTCGGGAATCGCGAGATGTCGTTGCCATCGCGATGGGAGAGATCGGATTGCCGGCGCGGGTATTGGCACTGCGCGAGGGAAGCGCGCTGGCTTATGCTCCGGTGGCCGCGGCCACGGCACCCGGGCAGATTCCGCTGCGCGACTTGAAGACGCTTTATCGCGCACACGAGTTGACGCGGGCGACGCGGGTGTTTGGCGTGATTGGAAGCCCCGTGGGCCATTCGCTTTCGCCGCTGCTGCATAACACGGGATATATCGCGGCTCGGGAAGATGCGGTGTATTTGCCGTTCCTGGTCGAAAACCTGAAAGATTTTTTGAGGGCGTTGCCGGATTTTGGAGTGCGGGGATTCAGCGTGACGTTGCCGCACAAAGAGAAAATTTTTGTGCACCTCGATGCTGTGGAACCGCTTGCGGAGAAAATTGGGGCGGTGAATACGGTGACAGTGCGCAAGGATGGTTCGCTTTACGGGAGCAATACGGATTACGTCGGGGTTCTGCGCGCACTGGAAAAGAGAATGAAACTCCGTGGGAGCCGAGTGGCGATTTGCGGCGCTGGCGGCTCCGCGCGCGCGGCGGCGTTTGCGTTGTCCCAGGCTGGTGCGGATGTTTTCGTTTGCGCACGGCGTCCGGAAGCGGCGCGCAAGCTGGCGAAAGCCGTGGGCGGCGAACCGATTCTCCGTTCTAGTCTGCGCGCGCTGGAGTTCGATGCGCTATTGAACGCCACGCCCGTCGGGATGTTTCCGCAGGAAAAGGTTTCGCCGTTGACGGCAGCCGAGTTAAACTGTTCTCTAGTCATGGACCTCATCTATCGCCCCCTCCGGACCAAACTGCTGCGGCTGGCCGCATCGCGGAAAATTGCGTGCGTTTCTGGCGTCGAAATGTTTCTGGCACAGGGATTCGCGCAGTGGGAACACTGGATGGGCAGCAAGGCGCCGGAGTCCAGCATGAGAAACGCCGTGCTGCGCGCGCTGAAAAACGAAGAAAACACGCGCTGGTGACCCATCCTCCCCGGATGAGCGACTGCAGTTCCCGCTGTTCAAAAAATTTTCATTTTAAGCGGAGTGATAAGAGGCCATGATTCAGCCTTCGTTCCATGAATTCGAGCGGCTTTCGAAACGCGGGAACCTGATTCCCGTCTACGACACTTTTTCGGCGGACCTGCTGACGCCGGTGAGCGCTTACCTGCGGGTGGCGCAAGGGGCGCGGTATTCGTTTCTGCTGGAGAGCGTGGAGGGCGGGGAGAAGATTGCCCGCTACACATTTGCCGGAGCGAATCCCGAGGAAATTTTTAGGTATGCGAACGGCGCGTGCGTGCTGGAAAGCAGCCGCCGCATCATCTGGGAAGAGCGGGATCCGATCAGCTTTCTACGCGAGCACATGGCGCAATTCCGGCCGCTGCGGCTGCCGGGGTTGCCGCCGCTGGTTGCCGGGGCCATTGGGTATTTCAGTTACGACATGGTGCGGCTGATTGAGCGATTGCCGAAACGTTTGCGCGACGAAATCGGATTGTTCGACGCGGTGCTGATGTTTTATCACGGCATTTTGGCGTTCGATCATGTGCAGCACCGCTTATGGGTGGTGCGCAATGTTTATACGGACGGGCCGAAGAGCCTGCGCGCGAAATACGATGCCGCGGTGAAAGAGATCCGCCGCACGCGGCAGATGCTGGAAGAACCGGCTGCGGGCGAGAAACCGCGGAAGCCTGCGCGGGAAAAGCCGCGGCCGCTGAAGGTTGTCTCCAATGTGAAGCGCGGCGAGTATCTGGCGATCGTGAAGAAGGCCAAGCAGTACATCCGCGAAGGCGATATTTTCCAGGTGGTGCTGAGCCAGCGGTTTTCGGCGAAGACCAAAGCCGAACCCTTTTCGATTTATCGCGAACTGCGGGCGCTGAATCCTTCTCCTTACCTTTTTTACCTGCAGCTGAATGATGTTTACGTTGTGGGGAGTTCGCCGGAGATGCTGGTGAAGGTGCAGGGCCGCGACGTTTTTTACCGGCCGATTGCCGGCACGCGGTGGCGCGGGAAGGACGAAGCCGAAGACCAGCGGCTGGAGCGCGAGATGCTGGCGAGCGAAAAAGAGCGCGCCGAGCACATCATGCTGGTGGACCTGGGGCGGAACGATCTGGGGCGCGTGTGCGAGTACGGGACCGTGCGGCCGGAAAAACTGATGACCGTGGAGCGCTATTCACACGTGATGCACCTGGTTTCCAGCTTGCGCGGCACATTGCGCGAAGACGTAGACTGCTTTGACGCGCTGATGTCGTGTTTTCCCGCGGGCACGGTTTCCGGGGCTCCCAAGGTGCGCGCGATGGAAATCATCGAGGAGCTGGAGAAAACGCGGCGCGGCATTTACGCCGGGGGAATTCTTTACCTCGATTTCGCGGGGAATCTGGATTCGTGTATCGCGCTGCGCACCATGGTCATCAAAAATGGCGTGGCGCACATTCAGGCGGGCGGCGGCATTGTCGCCGACTCCACGCCCGAGGGCGAGTTCGACGAATCGGTGAACAAGTCCAAGGCGCTGTTGCGGGCGCTGGAAGCGGCGCATGGCGCGGCCGGGAAAGGGAAGGGCAAATCGTGATTCTGTTGCTGGATAACTACGATTCGTTCACCTATAACCTGGCGCAATATCTGGGCGAACTCGGTTGCCAGGTGGAGGTGCACCGCAACGACCGCATCAGCGTGGAGCAGATTGCGCAGCGCAGGCCGGAGCGGATCGTGATTTCTCCCGGGCCGTGCACACCGCAGGAAGCAGGGATCTCCGTGGAATTAATTCAAAAGCTGGCGGGGAAAATTCCGATTCTGGGTGTTTGCCTGGGCCACCAGGCGATTGGCGCGGCGTTCGGCGGGAAGATTATCCGCGCGCCAAAACTGTTTCATGGGAAGACCAGCCAGATCCGGCACGACGGCAGCGGCGTGTTTCGCGGCCTGCCCAATCCGTTTACGGCCACTCGGTATCACTCGCTGATCGTTGAGAGAAAATCGCTGCCTGCCGAGCTGCAGGTGACCGCGGAGACCGATGACGACATCATTATGGGGATGCAACACCGGCAGTATCCGCTGATGGGGGTGCAGTTTCACCCGGAGTCTGTGCTGACGGAGTCGGGCAAGCCGTTGCTGAAGAATTTCCTTTCGCTCTAATCATTTGCAGATATTTGTAGTGGCCGCCTTCCGAGGCGGGCGTCTTTTCGCGCCGCTCATTCAGGGCCACCTGAAGGTGGCCGCTACGCGGGGATTTCGGCGGCCGTTTAGTGCGGCTGAGAAGTGCCATTTTGGGAAGGAAATGGTAACGTAAGAGTAATAATAGAAGATAGCGAGAAGAACAGCATTAAGTCATACATTATGTTGAATTATTAGTACTAAGTATGTATCTTACCAGCCGTGGGTTGTCCCTCCTCTTTACCTGCCCTCGGAGGTAAGTCATGCATGTACTTCGCGGCGTCCTCGCATTGTCTCTTTGTGTCTCACTGTTCGCTTACAACCTTCCCCTTTACGCGGGCGGAAAACCGCTAGGTATTCTGACGCTGGCGTATGGCGCGCACCTGAACGCGTCGGACGCGTTTGCAGGGTTGTCCGTATTCGACGGGGAAAGCTTATCCACGGATGCGGAAGGGAAGCTGAGCGCGCGTATCGGCGGCAGCGTCATCACGCTGGTCGAGCGGAGCGCTGCGACTTTGCAGCGCAGCGGCGATGGAGCACATATCGATTTGGACGCAGGTGCGGTGTATGTCTGGTCGGCGGAGAGCAATCCGCTGGAGGTGCACGTGGAAGGCGCGCTGCTGCGGCCTCACGGCGCACGCCAGGTACAGGCGCAGATTCTGATGTTCGCGCCGAAGATTCTGCAGATCACGACGCGGCAGGGGAGCGTTGATTTTTCCTACGGGAAGGAATTTCGCGTTTTGCCGGAGGGGCAGACGTACCGCATTTACCTGGAATCGGAAGATGATCCGCGAAGTGCGCCAGACGCGGGAAACGATGCGCAGAAAGCGGGCATGTCCACGGCGACGAAGGTTGCTTATTTTATTGTTGCTGGGGCGAGCGCGGGACTTGCGGCGTGGGGAATTCACGATCTGATTCAATCGCACAATGGGGTAGAAAGTCCTGCGAAACCTTGATGACGTGGGGTGCTGCGGTCTAGGAACGCCAATCGGGAGATTCATCCCGCAAAATCCGCGGGATGGCACAGAGTCGGCGTTCCCAGGAATCCACGGCGCAGAGCAGATCTCGCGTTTTTGAGGGTTCACAGGGCCACCTGAAGGTGGCCGCTACTTTTTGGGCGCGTGCTTCTGAGAGAAATCTCTCAGTTGCTCGAGTTTTAACTGCGCTTCGCCTGAGGCTACGGCTTGGCGCGCCAACTCGGCTGCACCGCGAAAATCCTCGGCGATTCCTGTGACCACGAGCGCGGCGGCGGCGTTTGCGACGACAATGTCGAGCCGCGGGCCGGGCTCTCCGGCCAGCAGGGAGTGAATGAGTTTGGCGTTTTCAGACGGCGTGCCGCCGCGGATAGCTTCGAGCGGGGCGCGCGAAACGCCGAAGTCTTCAGGGGCGACAATGAACCGTCGCACGCTGCCGTCGCGAAGTTCGGCGATTTGCGTTTCTCCGGAAAGAGAAATCTCATCGAGGCCGCTGGCGCCATGGACCACGAAGGCGCGATGGGTTCCGAGTTCAGCGAGCACGGCAGCAACCGTATCGATTACTTCTGTGGAAAAGACGCCCAGGACTTGGGCCTCGGCGCCGGCGGGATTTGTCAGCGGCCCGAGAAGATTGAAGACGGTGCGCTTCCCAATTTGCTGGCGGGCGGGCGCTGCGTGGCGCGCCGCGGCGTGGGCCGCGGGAGCAAACAGAAAACCAATGCCAATTTCGCGCACCGAGCGGCCGGCGACGGTCATGGGCAGATCGATGCGCACGCCGAGGGCTTCGAGAACATCCGCAGAGCCGCTGCGGGAACTGACGGAGCGGTTGCCATGCTTGGCAACGCGAGCGCCGGCCGCGGCTGCGACGATCGCCGCGGCCGTGGAAATGTTAAATGTGCCGGTATCGTCGCCACCTGTGCCGCAAGTATCGACGAGTCCCGCGGGTCGCGGCTCATCTGCGGCAAAAACAGGAGCGGCATGTCTTCGCATAACGCGGGCGAACCCGGACAATTCGTCAACGCTGACCGCGCGCCGATTGAGCGCCAGCAGCATGCGCACGATCTCCGGCGTGGCGATGCGGCCGGAGAGAAGTTCTTCCATGAAAGCTTCGGCTTCCGCACGCGAAAGCTCGCAGCCTGCCTCCGTTTTTTCGATTAATAGATCTGATCCAGTGTTCATCTAAAGTTCCGGGGAAGTGAATAAATGAATTCCCTCGAGTCGAAACTCCCACTTGCACTCAGTTAATAGAGACCAATATTATGGGCCTGCCAGCACTATAGTTTCCAGTCGCAACGACTCTTTTGAGGTCATAATTCTTCAGTGAGTGATTCGGAGAAGATCAACTGCCAGTTACACGGTTTGCAGGAACAGGCGTTTGTCTGCCAACGCATCGCCCAGTCCCTACATACTGGTATTCCGGTCGGATTTCACTGGTCGTCTGAGCAAACTGCCCCCCGCCCTGATGCGTGGTGCTCGGCGTGTGAAAAAGCTCGACTTGAGGCGGGAGGTGAATGGACCCCACCAGTCGAGGAGAAACTTCGAATAAAGCTGCTTTGTGGCGAATGTTATGACTACGCAAAATCTATTTGGTCCAACGGGCGCAAGATTACTCAGTAAAAACCCGGAAGTTCTCGCCTCGCCGATAGCAAATGCCATTCAAGAAACCTCGCTACCAGAAATTGGGTCGCCTTGCTCGTGGTGGGCGAGTCAAGTAAACTTAACTGTTTTGCGAAGCCTCAAATTCTAACATCGGTGCACTGTCCCATCGTCGCACAAGATGTCGGTTCCGGTTGGGCCGGAGCCGCCCAAAAAGGCAGAACCTCAAATGAAGATCCACGAATATCAGGCAAAGGCCATCCTTGCGCGTTACGGGGTTACGACTCCGCGCGGAGAAGTGGCGTTCACCAAGGAAGAGGCACGGGAAGCGGCGCAGCGGCTGAAGACGCCCGTGGTCGTCGTGAAGGCGCAGATCCATGCCGGCGGGCGCGGAAAGGCCGGCGGCGTGAAGCTGGCGCGCTCGGCGGATGAGGCCGCGGAACTTGCTTCGCAGATTCTGGGGATGACGCTGGTGACCCCGCAGACTGGGCCGCAGGGACGCGTGGTGCGCCGGCTGCTGATTGAAGAAGGATTGGATATCAAGCGCGAACTGTATCTGGGACTTTTGATCGATCGCGAAACGGGGCGGCCGGTGTTTATGGCCAGCGCCGCGGGCGGGATGGAGATTGAAGAGGTCGCCAAGGACAATCCCAACGCCATCCTGCGCGAGCATATTCATCCGGCCGTCGGGCTGCAACCTTATCAGGCGCGGAAAATTGCGTTTGGACTGGGGCTTTCGGGTGAGCTGGCGACGGTGGCCACGCCGTTCCTGCAGGCGCTTTATCGCGCGTTCGTTGATACCGACGCCTCGATGCTGGAAATCAATCCCTGCGTGGTGACGGGTGATGGGAAGCTGGTGGCGCTTGACGCGAAGATGACCTTTGACGACAACGGATTGTTCCGCCACAAGGATTTGCGGGAACTGCGCGACCTGGATGAGGAGGATCCGCTGGAAGTGGAGGCTTCGAAGTATGGGCTCAACTACATCAAGCTCGATGGCAGCGTGGCCTGCATGGTGAACGGGGCGGGACTGGCGATGGCCACGATGGACATTATTAAGTATGCGGGCGGGTCGCCGGCGAATTTTCTGGACGTGGGCGGCGGCGCTTCGGCGGAACAGGTGAAGAATGCGTTTCGGATTTTGTTGAGCGATCCGGAAGTACGCGCAGTGTTCATTAACATTTTTGGTGGGATTTTGCGCTGCGATGTGTTGGCCACCGGCGTGGTGGCGGCGGCAAAGGATCTGCACGTCAGCATTCCGGTGGTCGTGCGGATGGAAGGAACCAACGTGGAGCGAGGGCAGCAAATTTTGCGCGACAGCGGATTGAATTTCACGATTGCGGATGGAATGAAGGACGGAGCGCAAAAGGTAGTCGCGCTGGCGGGGGGTGCGCGATGAGTGTGCTGGTGAATGAAAAGACACGATTGCTGGTACAGGGGTTTACGGGGCGCGAAGGAACTTTTCACGCCCAGCAGATGATTGAATACGGGACGAATGTCGTCGGTGGCGTGACGCCGGGCAAAGGTAGCACGAAGCACCTGGAGCGACCGGTGTTCAACACTGTGGCGGAGGCCGTGAAGGCCACGGGCGCGGATGCTTCGGTGATTTTTGTGCCTCCGCCGTACTCGGCCGATGCGATTCTGGAGGCTGCCGATTCGCAATTGCCGCTGGTGGTGTGCATCACGGAAGGTATTCCGACGCTGGACATGGTGCGCGTAGCGGAAGTGCTCAGCCGGTCAAAGACACGGCTGATCGGCCCAAATTGCCCGGGCATCATCTCGCCGGGGAAATGCAAGATCGGAATCATGCCGGGGCGCATTCATAAGCAGGGGCACGTCGGCGTCGTGAGCCGCAGCGGAACGCTCACTTACGAAGCGGTGCACCAGTTGACGCAGCTGGGTATCGGGCAGTCCACGTGCATCGGCATAGGCGGCGACCCGATTATCGGGACGTCATTTCTGGACAGCATCAAGATGTTCAACGACGACCCGGACACGCGCGCCATCATCCTGATCGGTGAAATCGGGGGCAACGCCGAGGAACGCGCCGCAGAGTGGATCAAGGTCCACGTGAAGAAGCCGGTGGTGGGATTCATTGCCGGACAGACGGCGCCTCCGGGACGCCGGATGGGACATGCCGGAGCGATCATCAGCGGCGGGCAGGGAACTGCGAAGGATAAGTATGCGGCAATGAATGCGGCCGGAATTCAGACGGTTGAAACTCCTGCCGATTTGGGCAGTACTGTCGCAGCGGCTTTGAAGTAGGTCTTCGCATCTGACGCGCTGGCATAAAAGCCAGCGCCACATTCCGTTAATTCAATGTTGAGGAGAGTTTTGTGGCGATTGAAAGAACATTTGCAATTATCAAGCCGGACGCGGTCGGTCGTAGCTTGCAGGGAGAAATTCTCTCGCGAATTCACACGGCGGGATTCAAGATTGTGGCCATCAAGTCGATGCGGCTGACGAAAGAGGAAGCCGGCGGGTTTTACGCTGTCCACAAAGCGCGGCCGTTTTTTGGAGAACTCACCGATTTCATGAGCTCCGGCAAGATTTTTGCGCTGGTGCTGGAAGCTGAGAGCGCCATCATCAAGTGGCGCGACACCATGGGCGCCACTGATCCGAAAAAGGCCGCGCCGGGAACCATTCGCCACGACCTCGGCACCAACATCGGGAACAATTGCACGCACGGTTCGGACGCGCCGGACACGGCCGCGTTTGAGATTGGATATTTCTTCTCGGGCCTGGAGCTGATTTAAGATCGCGGGCGCAGAGATGGAACCACTGCGGGAACTCGGCCGGACGCTTCTCTATGTGGCGGGCGTTCTCGCGCTTGTAGGAGCGTTTTTCTATTTTGGCGGGAAGCTGCCGTTCCGCCTGGGCCGCTTGCCCGGCGACATCGTGCACGAAAGCAAGCACACCACGTTTTACTTTCCTCTGACGACCAGCATCCTTCTCAGCGCAGGGCTCAGCCTGCTGTTGTGGCTCATCTCTCGCTTGCGCCGTTGATTGTTGCGCAAAATCCATGTCCTGCTAGAGTAAGGTTGTGGACGCATCAAAAACACAACTGACATTTAATTTGCAGCCGGAGCGGCGGATCTACACGGTTAGCGACCTGACGGCGCGGATCCGTGAGCTGCTGGCGAAGAATTTCACGGATGTCACTGTGCAGGGTGAGATTTCGAATTGCCGCGCGGCATCGTCGGGTCATTATTATTTCACTTTAAAGGATGAGCGGGCACAGGTGCGCTGCGTGCTTTTCAAACAGCAGCAGCGTGGGATGAAGTTTCTGCCCGAAGATGGAATCAAGGTGACCGTGCGCGGGTCGGTCAGCGTTTATGAGGCGCGTGGCGAGTATCAGATTTATGTGGAGTCCATCGAGCCGGCCGGGCGGGGCGCGCTGCAACTTGCGTTTGAGCAGCTAAAAAAACGGCTGGAAGCCGAGGGCTTGTTTGATACGGGTAGGAAAAAGCCGCTGCCGCTGCTGCCGAATCGCATCGGATTGATTACTTCACCGACGGGCGCGGCGGTGCGGGACGTCGTGCGCATCCTGAAGAGGCGCTTCCACAACGTTCATCTCACGCTGTACCCCGTGCGCGTGCAGGGAGAAGGATCGGCGGCGGAGATCGTGGCGGCGCTTGGTTACTTCAACAAGAAGTTGCCAGTGGATGTGATTCTGGTGGTGCGTGGTGGCGGCTCGCTGGAAGATTTGTGGTCGTTCAACGAAGAGAGCGTTGCCCGGGCGATTGCCGGTTCCGTGATTCCGGTGATTTCAGGAGTGGGCCACGAGACGGATTTCACGATCGCGGATTTTGTGGCGGACATGCGCGCGTCGACGCCTTCGGCGGCCGCGGAACTGGTGGTACAGACGCGGCGGGAATTCGATAAGCATGTGATGGATATGCGCGCGCGCCTGGAAGGATCGTTGCGCTACCGTTTGCTGGAGCTTTCCCGGCGCGTGCATGCGCTTACCGCACGCAGCGGATTTCGCCGGCCCCAGGATTTGCTGCGGCAGCAGCGGCAGCGCGCTGACGAATTTACGTCGCGTCTGGCATTGGGCCTGCGCGCGCGACTGGAAGATTCGCGCAAGCGCCTGAACAATGCGCGCCTGCGCGTGGCATCGTTTGATTTTCGGGCGAAGATCGGGGTCCTAAGGTTGCGCCTCCAGAGGCTCACACAGGAGCTTGGTGTGCGCGAAGAGCGCCTGCTGCGACTAAAACGCGAGCGGTGGGAACGCCTGACGCTGCAATTGCAAGAGCGCAGCCCGCTGAAAGTGCTCGAGCGCGGCTATGCCATCGCCACCGACGCCACCGGAAATGTTTTGCGCGATGCCAACCAGGTCCAAATCGGCGACGCGGTCACACTCCAACTCCATCGCGGCCGGATCGAATCGGAGGTTCGCCGGAAAGCTCCAAATCCAAATAAGGATGAGTGAAGACTCCAGGTGTTTTTCTCAATCGATACTACCGACACTTTTTAGCTTGATCTCTTTGACCTTGTCGAGTAACTCATCTGCCATCTCAGTCAGGCGCGCTCTCTCCGCCGCGGATTCAACAGTCTCGGCCTTCCGTCGATATAAAAGATTGAGATAGACCATCGCATCATCATATTCGGATTTCAATTCCATCGCGCGAGTCAAAGCTTGAATGCCTTCATCAATCGTGCCGCCAAACTCGCGGACGTACTCGATCCGCAAAACCTCAGGCAATGGATCGGTGTCCTTCAACCCTTCGCCGCCCACCGACTGATTGAATGCTTGCCGCAGTTTGGTATTTCCGCGATACGACAACGTCCAATCAATCACACCAATGGAATAGTAGGGTTGCGGATCCTGTGGTTTTAGCTCGAGATGTTTTCGGTGGTACGACTTCGACTCCTCGAACATGTCGGGGTCAAACGGCTGGCCGGCCCGCTGATACAAAATGGAGGCCAGGCCGTCAATTGCCGAAAGATTCCGCGACTCTCTCTGGAGGACGTCCTTGTATGCGTCAGTGGCCAGTTTTCCCCTGCGGGCGTTATCTTCGCTGGGTGCACCTGGAATGTATTGAGAGGCGTAGGCCGTGGCCAGATACAGTTGCGCGTTGAGCAGGGAAGGATCCAGCTCTTTTGCTTTGGTAAAGAGTTCTACGGCGCGATCAAACTGAGCTTCCTTGAACGCTTGAACACCCATGTTCAAGGCTTGCTGGGCTTGTTCCTGGTTTACAGAGGAGGTTGAAGCGCCTTGCTGCGGGAGAGCGCCGGCCCTGGTTGGGGAGCAACACAGGAACCCGGCAAAGAGATAAAAACCCATGCAATAAAACAAGCATCCAGAAATTGACCGATGCATGACAGACTCCTTTGATCCCTGTGGAGTCTAGTCTACTCTTCTTCACCGCCGTCGACCTTGAGGACGGCGAGGAAGGCTTCCTGGGGGATGTCGACCTGGCCGACGCGCTTCATGCGTTTTTTGCCTTCTTTTTGTTTCTCGAGGAGCTTGCGCTTGCGGGAAATGTCGCCGCCGTAGCACTTAGCGAGAACGTTTTTGCGGATAGCGGCGACGGTTTCGCGGGCGATCACGCGGCTGCCGATGGCGGCCTGGATGGGGACTTCGAACATCTGGCGCGGAATCAGCTTGCGGAGGCGGGTGACGAGGTCGCGGCCGCGCTCAACGGAGAATTCGCGGTGAATGATCAGCGCCAGCGCGTCCACGGGTTCGCCGCCGACGAGAATGTCCAGCTTGATCAGGTCGGATTCGCTGTAGCCGGCGAGGTGATAATCGAGCGAAGCATAGCCGCGCGAGACGCTTTTCAGGCGGTCGTAGAAATCGAGCACGATTTCGTTCAGCGGCAGTTCGTAGGTGAGCATGACACGCGTGGGCGATAGGTATTCGAAATTTTTCTGCGTGCCGCGCTTGTCCTGGCAAAGCTGCAGGATGCCGCCGACGGAGTCGTCGTTGGTGATGATCATGGCCTTGATGATGGGCTCTTCGATCTTTTCGATGTCGCCGGGATTTGGAAATTTCGCCGGGCTGTCCACTTCGATCACCTCTCCGGTGACGCGGGTGATGCGGTAGCGCACGCTCGGCGCGGTGGTGATCAGATTCAGGCCGAACTCGCGCTCCAGGCGCTCCTGCACGATTTCGAGGTGCAGCAGACCCAGAAAGCCGCAACGGAAACCGAAACCAAGGGCCACGGAATTTTCCGGTTCGTAAAAAAACGCCGCGTCGTTTAGTTGCAACTTGCCGAGGGCATCACGCAGCGGCTCGTATTCGTCGGCGAGCACTGGGAAGATTCCCGCGAAGACCATTGGCTTGATGGCTTCAAACCCGGGAAGAGCCGGCGCGGGCCGCGACGCTTCGGTGACGGTGTCGCCCATGCGGGCGTCGGCCACGCGCTTGATGTTTGCGACGATGAAGCCGACGTCGCCGGCTTCCAGTTCTTCCAGCGCCACCGGCTTTGGCGTCAGGGTTCCGAGTTGCTCCACTTCGTACACTTCATTGGTGGCCACCAGGCGGATCTTCATGTGCTTGGTGATGCGGCCTTCCATCACGCGCACCAGCACCACCGCACCGCGATAGATGTCGAACCACGAATCAAAGACCAGGGCCTGAAAGGGATTATCGGCGCTGCCCTTGGGCGGGGGAATCCGCTTCACGATCGCTTCGAGAACGTCTTCCACACCGATGCCGCTTTTCGCGCTGATCATCAGCGCATCGGCGGCGGGAATGGCTAGCACATTTTCGATCTGCTCTTTGACAAAATCGGGTTGGGCGGCGGGGAGGTCGATCTTGTTAATGACCGGCAAAATGGTGAGATTGTGCGAAGCGGCTAGAAACGTGTTGGCGACGGTCTGCGCCTCAACGCCCTGGCTGGCATCCACTACCAGAAGCGCGCCTTCGCAGGCCGACAGCGCGCGCGAAACTTCATACGAAAAATCGACGTGGCCGGGCGTATCAATCAAGTTCAGGCGATAGGTGTTTCCGTCCTTCGCGGTGTAGTGCAGGCGGATGCTTTTGGCCTTGATGGTGATGCCGCGCTCGCGCTCCAGGTCCATCGAGTCCAGCACCTGCTCGTGCATCTCGCGCTGCGAGAGCGCCCCGGTCATTTCCAGCAGGCGGTCGGCAAGCGTGGATTTGCCGTGGTCAATGTGCGCGATGATACAGAAATTGCGTATGAACTTTGGGTCCATTCGTGTCCGTTACCGCCAGGATTTTTCCTGAGGGTGTTCCTGAGTGCTCGACGGCGGACCTTGCCGGCAGATGAGCGCCGCTCATCCTGCTCGAAAGCGTGCCGCGTAAACATCTAGTTTGCCATAAACATGCGGAAGCGTCAGCCCAAGCCGCGGGCTGGATGCGGTGTCGCGTTTTTGGAGCCACAGTGCTGGCGACGGGAGTCAGTTTCATTCCGGGGCACTGGCCCGAAGGACAGCATTCACTATTCAAACTGGAAACATGGACAGGTCTTGCTGGTTCAGACAAGACAGGACTTTCGTCCTATAGGATCAAACACCGCAAACCTGTGAAATAGTCAACGTAGCTGCGGAGACCCGCGGGCCGAGCCAATGTGCCCCAACAATGGGAAAGCCCGGCGCCAATTCATGGCCACAGTGATGAGCGAGAGCGAGAGTAACAGTGAAAACGATGAACAAAATTCGGAAGAAAGCCTGTAAGCAGCGGGGCCACACAGGCGGGTTCACGCTCGTTGAACTCATGCTCGTTGTGTTCGTGATGTCGATCATCGCCGCGTTCGCAGTTCCCAATGTCCTGTTAACGGTTTCCAACATGAAATTGCGTGGTGCAGCCAGCGATCTTGCGGGGCTGATGCAACAGGCCAGAATCCTGGCGGCCAAGAACAATCCGCAGAACCCCCCGGTTTACCCCATCCGGTACGCCGTCGTGAATGGCGCTCAAATCGCCTACGTAGACATGAACAACAACGGAACTTGGGATCCCAGCATAACCGTCAACGGCGCAGGCGTGAGTGAACCGACAGTTGGGTTCAGCACGTCGGTAACTCCCGCCGCAGGAGCGCCATCGGGAAGCGGAGGGCAACCGACTCCGTATGTTCTGGTGGGAGACAGCAGCACGGGACAGCCTTTCAACAACACCAACACTTTGGCATTCACGCCCAGAGGTCTGCCCTGTGATTTCACCAACCCGCCGGCATGTGCATCTCCGGCCCCTAGCTACTTCGTTTATTACCTGACGGACACGCGAATTGGCAAACCCGGATGGGCGGCGGTGGTTGTGACCAAGGGCGGAAGGACAAGGGTCGTCATGTGGAATGGTGTGGCATGGAACTGAAAATGAGAAATAAAAGATCGAAACAACGTGGGTCGTCTCTCATCGAGCTCATGATCGCGTGCCTGGTGCTGATCGTCGGAGTGGCGGGAACCGTGACGCTGATACCCATCGCCATCGGGGCGAACTCCAGGAACCGGCAGCAGAGCAATTCGACGGTCATCGCGCAGATGGTGATGGAAAAGATATTGAGCGTGCCCGCGGGGAATTCGACGGTTCTGGTGATTAACGATTGCATTCCCAACGCCAACAACATCAACACCACTGGGTCGACAGGGGCAGGGGCTGGCGCGCCTCTGCTGGCGTCGGGCGACGTGAACTTCGGCGCAGCGGCTCCGGCAGGTTACAGCATGCTGTACACCGCGTGCGGTCCGACGGGCGGGCAATCCGTGTACGACGTCCGTTGGAACATCCAGCAACCTTCCACTCCCACCTACGTAAAGATGATAACCGTTTCCGCGAAGCTGAGAGGGAGCGGCACTGACCTGAAATATTTCTCGCTCCCGGTAACCATTCGCTCGACGGCTGGGGCAGGGAGCTGACATGAAGCGGAAAAAATCTCAGAAGAGCCGGCACCGCGGGTTTTCCTTGATGGAGCTGATGATTGTGCTGACCATTCTCAGCATCATTGTCGGTGGAATTTTTGAACAGATGAATATAGCGCAGCAGCGCGCCTATGCCGAACGGATCAAGCTGGACAACATGCAGGAAGCGCGAGACTTCGTGGACCAGTTCTTTCGCGATATCAACGAGATCGGCTACCCGAACGTACGGATGATGGATGTCGCCAGCGCCTCGTGGAACCCCGTGCTTACCACGCCGCCAACCTACGCCTGGAGCAACCTGTACGCCAATGACAACAGGATGGCGATCGGCCTGGTGAAAATAGACAACACCGCGATCCAGTTTGAAGCGGATACCAACGGAGACGGCAACGTCCAAAGCGTGCAATACCAAATCAACGGTAACGGAAACTGCGCGCTCTGCCTGCAACGCAGTCAGGTCGCCAAAGTCCCCGCTGACCCATTGAACGGGCAGCCACCAAACTGGGGAACCGAAGTCAATGACGCGTTGAACCCCATCATCTTCACTTATTTTAAGACGGATGGAACTCAGATCCCGTCGGCGTCCTTGCCTTTGGACATCAGCACCCAGGCAGGCGCCCAGACCATCGCTTCCATCAAAACGATCAAGATCAGCCTGTTGATCAGCAACCCCATAATTCGAGATATGAAGACAAACCAGGCTATTCAGACCTCGTTCGAGGGAGAAGTCTCCTTGAACAATTGTTCCATGGCCGCCTTGGGCCAACCGATGTCCTGCTAGGAGAGCATTTATGATTGGACGCCAAAATAGAAAACCAAAATCGTCCGAACGGGGCGTGGCCCTGGTCATCGCCTTGCTGACGCTGCTGCTGATCAGCGCCATTCTGATGGGCATGATCGTCGCGTCTAACTCGGAAACCAATATCAGCACAAACTTCCGCGACGAGCAAACGGCTTTCTTTGCCGCAAGAGCCGGGATTGAGGAAGTCCGCGACCGGCTCCGGCCGAACGCCACAAACACCCTTACCACTACGGCTTTTTTCACCACCTCACCCACGCCGCTGCCTGGCGCGGTGAGCGGTGTTCTCTATGTCACAAACCCAACCAATGGAGAAACGGTCGCTCCCTGGCTCACGACCGGAACCAATTACCCGGACGATGAGATCTGCAAGGAAGTGACCTGTGTGGGCGGCGTACCCGCCGGAGCCTGGTATTTGCCTGCGCAATCGGCAGGTGCGAGCTATGCTGCTGCACCAGTCCTCCCGTGGAAGTGGGTTCGCATCATGATTAAGCCGAATAAGTCAGACACAGGCTTGGCTCGTGTCACTTCCGTTGATGGTTTGACGAACGGCAATCGGGTTTGTTTTAACGGCACGAATGAACACACGACGGCACTAACGAGTTGCCCGGACAAGCCGGTGTACGAGCTGACTGCTTTGGCCCAAACGAAATCCGGTTCACGCCGGATGATTCAGTATGAAATCAGCCAATCAGCTCTCCCCCCGATACCCGGAGCGCTTGTCTTTGACGGTCCAACCCCGAATTTTGGCACCAACCCAAACTCGGCAGCATTCGGCGTGACCGGTACGGACACGCACACCGGTCCGAACGGTGGCGCAGGATGTCCCGCGGCCACGAACGAGCCCGCGCTCGGAGGCTTTGACGCCGCCAGCACAACCAGTTTGCAGAACCAAGTCAACCGGCCCGGCAGTTACACGGGCAGCCCCAGCGGCATCGCGAACGTAAGCTCCCAATTGGGACCGTTGTCTACGGTAGATGGTTTGAATAGTCTGGTCAGCTCGGTCACCAGCATGGCAGGTTCCAACATCTACGGGGCCAGTCCGTTACCAAGCCCATCCACTCTGAACCCGGGCACGAATGCCTCGCCAGTGATAAACGTCGTACAGGGAGACTATACGTTGCCAGGCTCTGGTTCGGGGATTCTCTTGGTCACGGGGACTCTGACCATGAATGGAAATCCCAGCTTCAACGGGCTGATTTTGGTAATCGGCAAAGGGAACATCGTAAAGAATGGCGGAGGAAATGGCACGCTGGACGGGGCGCTACTCGTGGCCAACCTGTACAGCGATCCTCCCACTTATAGCCACCTCATCCCTTCGGGCGCTCCTGGCATACCGTCGATTGCCTGGAACGGCGGTGGCAATGCCACAGTTCAATACGATAGCTGCTGGATCAGTTTCCTATCACAATCGCTTCCGTTCCGGACCATCAGCGACCGAGAACTCATTTACTGAGGCGGACAGCTGAATGGCGAAAGATTCTGCCGAATACCGGCCGCAGAGGCCTTAGCACTCACCGCACCCCACTTGCCGGGCGCGCAAACTGCAAGTTCGAAAGTGGGGTGAGTTTTTCTTTGCTTCCTTTGCAATCCCATTGAACTTGCTGTTCTGCCGCCTCTTGCCGGATTGCCCAACGCGTAGCCACTCTGCTTTTGGCGGCATCTCACCACAGGTATATAGTGGAATTGGCGTTCAGAGCGCCCCTTGTGGCGGTGAACGCTACCTTGCAAGAA